>Ga0065711_1044875_pt1 | contig 13826 bp, 7 predicted proteins | sample Hoacrofraction12_FD_59098 | JGI IMG/M metagenome (GOLD analysis project Ga0065711, IMG submission 59098) | Hoatzin crop microbial communities from Cojedes, Venezuela - Epithelial fraction 12 v2 (version 2) | ecosystem: Host-associated > Birds > Digestive system > Esophagus > Crop | place... | reverse complement strand
GTTCAGATGGAACTTCCTATGCTTCAGTTTGTGCCCATTGCCCCTTGTCCTGTCGCTGGGCACTACTGAAAAGAGTCTGGCCCCATCCTCCTGACACCCACCCTTGAGATATTTATAGGCATTTATAAGGTCCCCTCTCATCCTTCTCTTCTTCATGCTAAACAAGCCCAGCTCCCTCAGCCTTATCTCATAGGAGAGATGTTCCAGTCCCCTCATCATCCTCGTAGCCCTCCGCTGGTGTCTTTTCAGTAGCTCCTCGTCTTTCTTGAAGTGGGGAGCCCAGAACTGGACACAGTACTCCAGATGGGGCCTCACTAGGGCAGAGTAGAGGGGGAGAAGAACCTCCCTCAACCTGCTGGCCACAATCTTCTTAACGCACCCCAGAATACCACTGGGCTTCTTGGCAACCAGGGCACACTGCTGGCTCATGGTCAATTTGTCGTCCACCAGGACACCCAGGTCCCTCTCCACAGAACTGCTTTCCAGCAGGGCAGACCCAAGCCTGTAATGATAAAAGAAAGCTGAACCCAGGTCCAACAGATCCTGGTGGAGTGCTTTAAGAAACTGGTTATTGCTGAAGGATGGAGACCACACACCCAACTGAAGCCACATTTTGAAGGAACACAACAACTAATGCTTGCTTTTCACAGATCAGCCCCAGCAAGATGCCTATCAACTCAGGGTGTGAGAGGCAGATGGATAAACACAACCTTCTCCATGTTCTCCAGGCAGTTCTCCTAACTCTCCCCACCCCCAGAGAACTTCAGACACTTTGGGAGTTATAACTTTCAGAGTAAAGATATTCCACCTTTCATTACCCCTGGGGTGAGGTGAGACTGCAGCAGTTAGCACTGAGGCTTTCTTCAGATCTAGTCCTGCTTGTCTCCCTCTCTAGCAGGGAAAAATATAATTTTTGAGGGTAAACACATTGAAAATTGCAAGAAGCATAGTTAAATGTTATGGTAATTGGAGCGTTGTTTCAGTTGGGCAGAATCAGATTCCAGGCAAATCTATCTGTCAGAGAAAATCAATCTGAAGGGAAAATCAAATCAAAACCATGAAGAAAACAGAATCAGAGTGGAGAAAATTCTAGTTTGCCACTTCCAAGACCTTATAAAAAGAACAAGCCAATTCAAGGTATTGCCTTCTTATCAAACAAACCGAAAGAGAATGTAAAGCCAGTGCTTTTATATATATGAACTGCGTTTGTAACTTTTTTTAAAAAAAAAGGTTGCAAGTCCAGAATTGTTGAATTCCAATTTTTTGCTGACACAAAAGGAGTGACTGAATCTTTGTAATCTCTACTATTTTTTAATTTATTTTTCTATTCAGAGACCCTTTAAAGTCACAATTTCTGACTACATAAGTTGACCTAAAATCAGATCGCTCCATAAGTTTATCTTTCTTTTTCTGTACCCTAATAACCATTTACAGTATAAAAAACTTCCTGTTCAGTTGACAGCTTCTGCCCTATTCAGTCAAGTTTACCAAGTTCACAGAAATCCTGGACACTGCACTCGAGCTGTCACAGATGACAGCTAAAAACTGCTTAGTTCTAAAATCTGAATTAAAAATAGTTTTTTTATATGAAACTTGAAAACTAGCCAAAGATGAACTGCAGTTTAAATTTCCTACACACTCCACAACTCCAAAGGTAAGACTGAGTAAGAATAGAGGCTTTGATTAGCCTCCAGAGGTCAAAGTGGGTTGGCTTTTGTCACGCAGAGAACAAGTAGCTCGTAACAACTTACTAGGCAGGAATTCAGATCACCCACTGCAAGACTCACAATAAATCTGTATCATAATCATCCATTGGGAACTAGCAACTTGAGAACAAGTGAGACGGATAGTAGCAGACACATAGCTGATCCTTCAACTCAGTTTACTAAAGATATAGATATAGATACAGATATGACCATATTGTGCATGTCTGGGTGCACACGTCTTTGTACAGATACATTGGTCTGTTCCTCCCTAAAACCCTTTACAGAAAATGGCCATTTTTACCCAGACTGGATGCAGAATTAAGAGTCTCAGAGTTATTATAAGATTGATGTAAATGGTTAGCCTGGGAGAGGAGTGATCAAGACTATAGCAATTCCTCACCAAGGAAAGAGCGGCAGCATGAAGCCAACTTGTACTAGAGTATCCAAATCAAGGACAGCTGTTACGAACTACCCAGCTGGAACAAATGCTTCAGCTGAGCCTTGTCCTATTTTGGCGGCCAGAAAGCTCCATTCCTAAGAACACTGTCTTCGTTTCCTTAATGTTCGTGTGGCTCTCTCCCCTGACTTCCTCTATGTTCTTCTTCCATTAGTAAATATTTCTGTCTTGGATGTGCTTGTGGTATGAGAGAATTACAAAGGTTTTTATTTAGGCTGGAAGAGGAGAAATACAACACTATTTTGAAGGACTAAAATGAACTGTGGGGAGAAAAAGAAGGGGAAAAAAAAAAAAGAGGTAGATTCATGTGGTGGAAATTTTTTTCTGTGACATTTTTTGTTTCAGCATATGTTTAGTCTTTTATAATGGCTTTTTTGTGAGTTCTAGTGTTAATTTAAGATCTCTGTTTTCAAGAACTTGGTGTGGCCCTCAGGGTCAAATGGGTGTTTTAATTTACTGCAGTCAACATTTCAGAACAAATAGTAAGAGTTGTAGTGTTGATTGTAACACTAAGGAAATGTACGTGCTGAGTCACTCTTGATAGTCTTTGATCAGAAAACTTACATCAGCTCTGCACAGTATTGATTCAGCTGAGCACTCTCAGCATCTGGATATAGTGGGATCACATCTGCACGGGACAGCATATGTAGAAATCCTGATTCCTTCTTTACTTTCTTTTACCTACCATAGACCCATCTCAACATGGCCTTACCAGAAGCTTTTCCTGAAAAGAATGTAAGATCAGGCACAGTGACTTTAGAACAACTAGAATCTATTTCTTTTGCAGCAAATAAGCACACAGTTACAATGATTGCTAATGCTGGGTGCTGATTCTGTCTAACTTTCAATGAAGAAGATGAGAGTTTTATATTTGTAACAACCGTCTTCATAACATACCTCCCAATCAGTCCTGCACTGATTAATTCTAAATGTAACCTGTCAGCAAGAGCACCCCAGTGGCTTAATTTATTTGTCAAATAGAGACCATGCGTGTGTTGTTGTAGAACCACCCATGTGTAGTGCAAGGTTAATGTGTAGGGCTTGACGCTAATGCTGCAGTTGGTTGTTTTTTATTTTTTTCATTTTGAATAATTCATCACTATAACGATCAACTTAATCTCCCCCTCTCCTTTCCAGACAGACCGTAATTAACAGAGACCATACTCCTTATGAGGTTTTACAACTTTAAGTACATAAGCTACACTGTTTTCATTTTAAAAGACTGGACAGCATCTCTTTAATATGAATTAGAATTAGGCAGTGTCTGCTTGCATTTGAAGCTTTTTCGTCTTATTGATGAATTCTTTTGAGTACATATAAAGCATCATAGTGCAAATTATTCCTCATTGTTCTCTTACAGGAAGGTGGGGGGAAAGCGTAGACAGAGTCTATGTTTCAAAGTAACTGGCTGTTAAATATTGGTCCATTTAAGTTAACGAGCTTTCTTGTCAAGTTTTCTCTAAGCTCCTATATGATTTGCACTTTTATTTAGGAGTCCATATAAAAGAACTTCTTTTTGTAAATGGTTTGATATAGACACCAAAACCAGATTGCACGAGGGAAAAAAAAAATAGGAAAAGACACTTACACCTGCACAGCAACACATGATTAATTCTTCTGGTAACTGCTATAACAATGACTGCTTCATTTGCTGCCCTAGATACAGGAAGAATCTGTCATCTCAGAGGTTTTCTCTTGATGTCTATGAATGCTTCCGAATGTATGTGCTGCAGCAAACCCCTCTTGTCTTCCCAGGCAACTAAAAGCAGTTCCCATGCAGCAATGCCACAGGTAACTACACCTGGACAAGTAATATAGCCTGCTTTAAAACAAAACAGAACAAAAAGACAGACCCAAAACAAACAAACAAAAAAAACCCCAGCTAAACAATAACAGTCGTAGAGGCTGAAATGCGCTGTTAACCAGAAAATGTTATAATGTGTATTTTCAGGTTTTTTGCTATAAGGGTACTTTCAGCTATCATAGTTTTTGTTGATGTCAGATAGATAGTCCTTGGCAGCAGGCTTTATAGAAATTCTTAATTTTGAGTTAATTCAGGGTGCCTGAAGATGCCACCGCACTGTGTTATTGGAAGGGTTGACCTAAGGCACAATCTAAGGGCTGATTGCAGTCTCAAGTTGTTGGAGGGCCATAGGCCTGACCCAGGCACCAGGCCCTTGCCTGAAGTTTGTTGGGTTGGATGCTCTGCTGTAACTTTCTGCCCACAGGTGGGAAGCACTGGCATGAGATGGGGATTGCAGCTGAAGAGCAGAGGAGCGGAGGGACCCAGGCAGATAATTGGGCTGGATGAGTAGAAAGGACAGTTTCTGAAGATGAGATGAAGGAGAATGTGCTCAGAGCCACATTTAATTGAAGTTCAGACCATAATAAATATGCAGCTAAAACAAGGCTTCAGTAGGAAAAATACACCAGATACATAACAGTGTTTTGTTCAGTGCACGAACAGCTAAACCTTGCTATCACAAGCTGTGCTTGAACTCTTCCGAGGCCAGCCCTGAAACTCTGGAGCTGCAGAAAGTCTTGTGAGAAATGAGCCATATAATGCAAAAAGATTTTGACTGGTGTGAAAGTTGGCTCATCCTCAGCTGCCTTTCAGGGTCTACCTCAAAGCTCAAATTCATCATCGCAATACAGAGCAGGAGCTGCAGACCTGTCTGTGTTAGAGGCTCACCGATCCCATCTTCTTGTGTTGCAAAGCCACTGGACCTGCTCTTCAGGCAGCTTCCTCCCTGTGCTGGAGGTAAGAAAAACTTGCCCCAAAGCATGTATTCAAGACTAAACCCTGCCCTCTGGTGCACTGTTGCTGAAGGGGGAAGGAAGATTTGATAAAGCTTTGTCTTTCTGTACAAAATTAATGCACCTCGTTTACTCCTGATTTTTCTCTTCATCAGGTTGTAGCAGTCATCGCTGTCTTTCAGCAGATGGACTTGTTTTGCAAAGCAGAACATTGGTGTTAGGGAGGTCTTTAGTATTTCAGTTATGGTTGCCAACACATATCTCTGTCTTTGAGTTCTTCCTGTGTTTGGGTCTTTGTTGTGGGTTTTTTTTTTTTTGAAGTCTCAGTAGTAAGCAATAGCTTCTCTTGTTGCTGCTTTACAGACAGTGTGTGTGTGTATTCAACAAAATCTCTTGTGATAATTATAAGGTAAGTTATGTCCAAGCCAATGATATTTATACTGAAAGTACAAGCTAAAATGCGTAAGAAATGGTAGATGGAAGATGCAGTGGATTCCTGGGCAATCACTCCAAACATTATGTGGTAGTTCAGTAATTTCAGTGCCATGTAGCTTCATGTGTCTACTACAGTATTCTCTAGAAGTATGTTTTTAGGCTCTTTGACTTCTTCAGAGCTTGTGGTGACCATGCTGGAAACAGCACTCTAATCCAGGGTCCCAGCCCAAGGCTTAGGCCACAGAGTTGGGTTGTTTCATTGTTTTGAAACAAGACTTAGTGGATATTCCACCCCAGCTCACCTCATATCACTTACAGCTGTACTAAACTGACCTGACCCTCCATCACTGAGAAAAGCTACCATGAAAAGGGAATACAATTTAAATGTAAATGCTTCTGTACAATTCTTACTGGCTAACGTCAGCTTCAGTGCCGTAGTTCTGTTTCTGTACACCAGACTGTGGTTTTCAAATGCCGGAGTTCAAAATACTTCAACTTCTAATTGATTTTTTTTTTACCTTGTAAATGTTGGAGCTTTGAATAGTGTGTGTTGGAAGACAACAGGCAGTCTTTACATGGAGATAACAGAGGGGTTTTGTCATTGCCTCTAACAAATGGGCAAACCTACATGTGCAATATTGTATAGATGTCGTCAAAAGTGAATATTTTACATTTATTTATGGGCTTAGAGTTTTGGGTTGAAAATATTTTTGAATCATTTCCTTTTGAACTTCCTCTTCCAAGGCAAGAACAGGAGGGTAAAGGGAGGGTAAAGTCCCTTCAAGCCAGAAGGAAATGGAGGGGCATGGGGGACTGACTCTCTGCTGGGGGGCTGTGGTATAGACCACTGCAAACTGGAGGGACTTGCTGCAAGCTGGTGGGTCGTATGTTGCTCATCCTTTACTTCGATTTCCTCTGCAAGGTGAACAAATAAACAGTTAAAAATGTAATTCAGAACTCAGAAGCTGCTATTCCATTTTTTCAGGAGCCTAATGCAAGTCTTCTTAGAAGTACCTGATTTTAGGGAGTGAAAGCTCACGGCTCAGCACTTTGTGAAAATGAGGAAGGTCTTTCAGGCTGGTTGTCCAATAACTGAAGCATTCAGAGTAACTCATCTGGTTCCAAGAATCTTAGCTTAAAACATTTTTTTGCTATTCCTTTTCCATCTAAGCAAATGCTTTATTTGCCTCCGGGATACTGTGTGTCTGTGTTGCACATCCTTCATCCTAAAAAGTAGTTCACACAGAACAAAATTGAAAATTAAGGATGCTTGGGAATTTTCCATCAAAACTGACCATTGAAAAATACTGTGTTTTCAACTCAGTAAGGGCAGTGTGGACTTCCTCACCTCCTCAAAGAAAAAAAAATTTTTTAAGGGGATGGGGAAAGACTTCAGTATCTTTTGCTGGAAAGTTTTAATGTTGTGATTTGAAAAAAAAATATTATGTATAATACATACATATAACTATAATTAATACTCTTATTTATTATTATACTAATTCTAATTTGGTGGATCCAAGTCTCCCTATCCTTCCCTGATGTTCCAGATCCACAGAGGGACCGCAGACGCCATGCTGGGTTTCCTGCTGCTTCTCCAAAAGACAACTCTTTCACAACATGATGGATGAAGAACAACTGAGAAGTCCAGGGAAATGGACTTGAATTACTTCTCCCAGGAGCAACATTGCAACAATCTTTCCAGGTACTTTTGATTTATTTCTCACATATGACGGATCTTGAACTTTCAGTGAAAATTATTTTTTTCTGAAAAACTTTCAAAATTCTTCCTTTCTAAGCAAAAAATCTCCCTTCAGTTTGCTCTGCAGAGGAACTTGCTTTAAAGACTTATCCAGTAAAGCTTTTTTTCTCTTCTTTTTTTCATTCGTATGGATTTTGTACGCTGTTTGACATGTGTCAAAAGCGATCTGAAGTTTCAAAACATCTGAGTGGTGACCAGGGACCCAACTCGTGCATGGCCAAAACGTTGCACCATCTTGTGGTCAGCAGGATTATGGCATCACTGCAGAAATCCCTCTCACCCCTGTGAAGAAGGTAGTGCTAGAGCTTTAGCTAGATAGCTACCCTTCATTTTCAATATCAATATACGAATTTTTTATCTGCTTCAAACAGACTTCTTGTTCTGAAAAGGTGAGGTTTGCATAAAATAATCTCTCCTTGATTTATTAAATTAAAAGGCCTCATGTAGCTTTAATCTAGCCTCAAGAGCATTTGATGCCAGAATTTATTGGAAGATTTTTCTTATATTTATAATCTGTATAAATCGTGCAATATTTTTGTAACATGTCGTATATCATGATGTGATTTAATATCCCATATATATTCTTGTGCCTGAAAGTAATGTGTGTGGAGACATGTCTTTGAAAGACCATTAAGTATAAATAAATTAGAGTGAGAGCTAGAGTGGTACTGATGAGCTAGAGTGGTACTGATGAATAACATTCCTTGATAAGGAGACCTCGTAGACTAAATGGGATGAGTAAATTATTACTTAATAATGCCATGCTTAAAGCATTCCTAATAGTTAGGGCATTCACCTGGGAGTGTTCATGCATCTGGCTGAGGGACTGCTTACCCAGCAGCTGCGTAAAATAAAATTCAGTTCCAGAAGCAGGCACAAACCCCAGAAATACTAAGAAAAAGCCTTTATCACCAGACTGTAGATGAGGTTCATCTTGGACATGTGCTCTCTGGCTTTATAAACTCTGATTTCTTTGCTGGGCAAGTTCACAGCTGTCAAGGGATGCAGGTTGAGTGCCCCAGCTGGGGCTTTCTGAGCATCCCTGGTGCCCAGTGAATTTAGGAGCCTGCGGGACCTACAAAATACAAAAGTGAGTTGGCTAGTTTCTAACTAACATGGTGTTTCACTTCCAGTAAAGTCCTTTACCAAAGCTAGTCTGTTGTCTCTGCTCCAAGGGTCTTTGAGCAGCAGCTCACCTGGCCTGCAGCTGGAGGAAAACGTGGGTGATCCAAGCTGAAAGGACTCTGGATCAGCAGCTGAGTCAAAAGCAAAGCTTGTATCCTAGATCCCACACTTGTGCTCAGGTGTTGGAGATACCACTTCCCCCTGAAGTATGATAGTGGGATGAGATAAGCAGGCAGGGAAAGGCAGGGGGAAAGCCGAAGGGTCCAGCATCTGTGGAATTAATTGTTGCTTTCTTTTTAAGCTCCCTTTTGCCATGGGGAGAATGTCTTTGGAGAACAACAGGCCAGGTAAAAGAAGAGTTGAAAAACGTAACTGAAGAGACAGGATGGGCTCGGTCAAGGTGAGAGCTGCTGTTAGCACAGTAGCAGGAGAAAGATACCGGAAAAGTGTGGAGTGTTTTGGCTCCTGTGTGCTTCTCAGATTCTCACTGAGTCAACTTCTTTCAGGGATGGTTTTGCCACCAGTCATCATCGCAGCCTGCAGGGACAGCAGAGATGCTGTGGGCTAGCTCCAAATGCACTTACTTCAGTACTGAAACTCATCCTTCTTGGGGGTAGGATGCTGGACCAAGCTGGCCTCTGTGCTGGCAGCATCAGCCTGGGTATTCGCCCTAAGTTACACTCAGCATGGCTATGTCCTGATAGAGTCTGCTCAGCAACGATTTCTGTTCAAGGTTTTGGGGGACTCAAAACACCTCATTTTCCCTGCCTGTTTGCAAAGCCTGGAAGTCCACGTAGGCGGCTCGGTTCCAGGGAGGCTTAATGTTCACATCAGTGTTGCTTTACACTGGCATTTTCCCCACCACTACATTAGCTTTGATTAACCTCCGCTGCTGGTAGCTATAAAAGGAAAGTGAGACTGGCGACCGGCTCCTTGCAGTGTCACTGCAGAGCCACTGAACGTAATGTTGGACAGCAGGGCCAGGCGCTGCTGGGGTTATTCCTGCTTTCCAGTGTTTCGGTGAGTCCACATCAGTGGCCCCAGAAGCACAGCTGCGACAGAGGATGCTCAGCCTTGTCTGCAGGTATCGTTTTTCCACAGGGTTAGAGACTCTTGTGTGTACTAGTGGGTTTTTACCTATGTTGCTACAATAAAGTCTAAAGGATACTGTGAACCTGCTCTGTGTTGCTGTCATGGGAAGAACTGTAACGACCAAGCCAAACTCTGCATTAAGTGTGTCCACTTCAGTGGATTCAAAAAGCTCAGTCAGACTCCTGGCTATGACTAAATCATCTAATTATAGCCTTCCCGAGCTGTGCTTTTTGCATTCGTTCCTGATCCATCACTGCATTGATTTTTAGAATTGTGTTCTTCAGCACTCCACGGTCTCAATTTTCATATCCCTCTTGTCTCCTTGTGCTCTCAACTTTTCCGTGCTCGCTGCGTGTTGACTCCTCATCTTTCTAAGCATTTTCCTTAAACCAGGCTTTTAATCACATTTTGCTTCCAAGATAGAGAGCAAGGTAAACCTTGATGATTTCAGCAACGCTTTGACCTTTGTTCAAGTGCAAGTTCTCATTAGGCTTTCTGCGGCCCTACACTATGGCTTCTGACCTCTACGAAATGGATGTACCCTTCTGGTTAACTCACAAGTGATGTCACAGCTGCGGAGTGATGAAGTGTTAGACTATCTCAGGCAGCTTTCTACTGAAAATATCAGTGAAGGAAACCAGAGTTGTTCTGTCTTCACCATATTATTGTGAAAACCTGAAAACCCCCAGTGTTCACAGAGCAGTGGTACCACGCCCCAGACAGCTCAAATTTAGATCAAAACAGGCTCCTGGGAAGAACTTATAAATGTGGGGAGATATTTCAAAGGTCCTTGTCTGAGCTGGGACTTGAAACTAGATGACTAGACTAGTACAAATGCAAACAGTGTTGGCAGTCCTGCTGTTTTGTCTTGGAGTTTTGTGACACTGGATGTTTCTCCAAAAGCCTCACCTTCTCGAGTCAGGATAAATACATAAAGCTCTTGATTTTGATTTTCTCTCAATTTTACACAGTTCACCTGTGAAGTTCGAATTTGAAGAACTCAGAAAATCACTGGACACATTATTAAATTTTATGACATAATTTTGGCTTTAAAATTTAGTTTTGTTTTTAAATCTTCTGTGATGATTACATGAATTTCCTTGCATCAATTTTGCATAGCTTTAGCTCAGCTCCAAAGACAGATTAGCTCTCCTACTAAATGTTCCCAAAGAGTATGACTGAGATTCCTTTTTAAAACTGTTCTCAGCTGAGCTTATGTATAATCCTTTTCAAAGTGTAAAATGCCAAGGGATGTTTATATGCTACAGCTTATATGACAGTATATTGTTGTTCCTTCACACTTCACTGAACAGTCTACGAATACTAATCTGTAAATCACTTACTTTTCTCATAGGCACTTAAAAACTTCGTGCTGTTTGTGGCATTGTCTGTTCTTTTCTAGGTATATAAAACACGTCAGTTTAAACAACAGACTGTAATGATTTCACATTTGTTTTTCTGCAGTATTTATGGGCCTTCACTGAAACAAGGGCCAAATTATGCTGGGCTCTGTAGGACTGCATGGGTATGTTCTGCTCTAGGGAAGTTGCAAGCGGATGGGCAGAGGTGGGATCTTCCCTACTCAGGACAGGCACTGAAGGGCAAAGGAAGGTGGTCGTGGTTTTTCCCCCAGGATCACATAGAGAGGCCTGGGCAGAATTTGGAACTGAATCAGTTCCTACCAAATTTCAAAGGCTGCATTTCCACTGTGCAGTCAGCAGTCTCCTTTCAAGCGTTAGTAAACATCAGCATGCTCACTCATATTTTTGAAAACAAAAGCCTTCTCCTGTGAACTCTCCCCGCTATCCCAGTTGGAAGCTGCCCTTTCCTCAATAGAAGGGAGGTCCAATGCCATAAGGTTTGTCTTGGTTTTAGGGGAGAACGGAGATTCCCATGAGTGGGGCAGGCATTAAGTGGAAAAATGAGAGGAAGCAGTAGACTTTGCCTGGCTCTTTCTTGCCAGAGCATAAGACAAAATGTGCCCTACGGTGAAAATAGGCTCCCTGCCTGCTCTAATAGACAGGCTGCAGAATGAAGAGGAGGTTGCTCCTCGGAAAGGGCAGTGGAGTGGTGTCCTTCATATCCTGCTTTGCTTCAGGATAAAACTGTCATAAACCAGCATGGGGCAACACTCCCGTGATCTGTTTGTGCAATGCGAAGAGTTTATTGTGCGAGAAAGAATGTGTAGGCAGGAATAAATTTTATTCTTTTTTTTCCTGAGGAATTTACCTTAGGAGATGGGACAAGAGTACAGAGTCTTCACCTGCTCCGTGTAGTGGCCAGAAGGGTTTGCCATGTATTTAAATTATCTTTGGGCAGTTTTGCTTGCCTGTTTCCTCTTTTGAAAATTGCTCTGAGTGTCTGTACAACTGCAAATAATTCCAGGGACTTCTGCACGTCTCAGTGCAACAAACCATACCGAGAGAATATAATGCAGCCAGGGCCCATCAAATATGCAATTCAAAGTCAATAATTGGATTTATTAGCAGACATTTTTCTTGGGAAGATGTGAAAATCAAGCCACTGAAGAGAGCAGTTGGAGCAGTAAACTTCAACCCTTAATTAGTACAAAAGAGTAAAAGCCATCAGAGGGGTGCAGCAGGGAATAGTATCAGCGTGGTGTTTGGGACTGGGCATGCTTGATACCTCGGCCAGGGTGCCAGCACCCACTGCTCACGGAGGTTGGTGGGACAGTTGTCGCTCAGGGGGACTTACTGGCAGCACTTCTGAGCTAAACACCTTGTTTTAGTAAAGCAAGGGGAGCCGACACTGCAAGATTGAGGAGCAGAGTGTGGTCATTACAATACAAGAGTGCCTTGGAGAGGAAGGACTGACCCTGAAAAGATGGTTTCTTCCTGGGGAAACCTATTTCTTTTATCAAACCAGTCACTAAATATCTGCTCTTCTCTCAAAATCAGTGTGTCTTGCTGACAGGGACTGAAGTTTGACAACACATTGTGGTTTTGGGACCTCTCTTCTACCTCAGAGCTGAAAGGCCAGTGGCTCTAACCAAGTTTGCTTTTTAGCTACACTTTCTTCTGCTATCTGCCTCTATGGTGGCCTCTAAATCTGCTTTAGCCACAGACCTGGAAGACACAGCCAGTGAAGCGTGAGGTGGGATAGGTACCCTTCAGAAATGAAGGAGCTGGGGTTCTCCAAAGCAGCGTTGGCTCTGGTGCGTGATGAGCAACCAGAGCACTTCTGTTCTTCTAGAGGCACTGCTGTACGGCCTCGCTTCCCCGAAAAAAGAGCAACACCCAGAAAGGATTTTAGTTATTTAAAGGTTTTGAAGTATGCTGTAGAAACAGAATAAAAATACCTGAAACAACCTATTCTGATAGATTAATCCCTAAGAAGAAAAAGACCCTATTTGATAAGATGAACTTTGGATGCTTTCAGCCTCAGCAATCCAGATCTTCTTACACAGGCATAAGGTGTGCTGTTTTGTTTGGGGTTTTGTTGCGGGTTTGGTGCGTTGTGGTTTTTTTTGCTGCTCTGGGAACTGAATTTCACAAAGTTTTTGTTGCAAGAACAGAGGAGGCAGTGTCTCATGGGCTGAAGTGGAGAGTTGGAACAGGAGAAAATATCTGGATAATGACTCATGACACCCATTTGTTTGTTTGTTTGTTTTACTTAAACACCAAATTTTTATCAGCAAGGCAGAGTAGGTTGTGCAGCCATTATTTCACCAAAACAAAGCTCTGAACTCCAGCACACCTGGAAGCGAATTACCCAAAAAAGTAAGACCCACATCCTGCGGTTTGGTGGTAAGTAAACATCTGTCAATCAAAACACAACCAAGCAATTAGTGGACTGGAAACAGCTGGACGGTCTGCACCGGAGGGTCAAACCCAGCCCCGGTGGAAACCTGGACGGGCTTTAACGCGATTTCCCACTGCCCACGCCCGGGGAGGGGGGGGGATTAAAACAAAACAGAAGTGAGAGCTCCCCGGGGAAAGCCGGGCGGGGGAGTTGGGGTGAAGCCCGGCTGCGGGTTCCGCTGCGGTGCGGGACGGTGCGGGGGAGACGTGCGCGCCCTCCCCGCTGCCGCGGCGGCCCCGGCGGGCGGGAGGCGGGCAGAACTGGGCTCGCCTCGCCTCTGCCTTGGAGGGCGGGGGAGAAAAGCGGTGCCGGGGACGGGTGCGGCGGGGCGGGGGGGGTGGTTCGTGTTTGGGTTTCGGAGCCGGGAGCGTCGCCAGCGCGCAGACCCCGGCGGACGGGGGCGAAGTCCCGGTGCGGGGGATCCCGTCCTCTCCTGCCGCCCCCCCACCCTCCAGCTCCGCGGGGCATCGCGCCTGAAGCCCAACTTTCCTGCCGGCCCCAGCATGAACCAGACGGCCGGGGTGACGAACAACGTCCGCTGCTCCAGCGGCAAGGGGCCCAAGGTAAGAGCGGCCGCGGGGCTCCGCGGACGGGGCTCGGCGGGGTGGGCAGCGGCTGCCCGGCTCGCCCCCCCGCCCCACCCGTCCGCTGCTCCCGGTCCCTAAACCTGTAG
>Ga0065711_1044874_pt1 | contig 13826 bp, 4 predicted proteins | sample Hoacrofraction12_FD_59098 | JGI IMG/M metagenome (GOLD analysis project Ga0065711, IMG submission 59098) | Hoatzin crop microbial communities from Cojedes, Venezuela - Epithelial fraction 12 v2 (version 2) | ecosystem: Host-associated > Birds > Digestive system > Esophagus > Crop | place... | reverse complement strand
CCAGCGTGACGTCACATGGTATGGAATACCCGGCTCTGTATGGCCAGGTGGGGTCAGCCCCCACCCCCCGGCTGTGCCCCTTCCTGGAGTCCGGTGAAAATTAACCCTGTTCTGGCCAAACCCAGGACAAAAACATACTTAATCAAATTTCATTTTCCACCCAAAACATTGTCTTGATTTGAAAAAAAAATCTTACCACAATATTGAAGACGACTAAGAATTTGCTTAAATATTTAAAATATTGAGGTCAAATTTTAAAATAAGCGTTTTGGAAGAATTTTCAGTAGCACATACACTTTTATTTTTGCCTGTAACAATGTTTTGATTCATTGCATTCCTATATAGTTTATGTAGCTCAGTAGTCAATACTGTGTAATATTTGCTCAGTAAAGTTTGCAAATTGTGTCCTGATTAGCCCTAATCTAAATGATGATATATTAATATATCTATGAATCTGAATACTTCAAAGTTTTATGAAGTAAGTAAGGTGAAGCAATGTGAAAACTATGATTATTTTTAAAAAACAGTACAAAAGTTAGAGTATGAATTTTCAGGATTATATCCATTTTTGCTAACATACCAATCAAAAAATATAGAAATTGGGGTTTATTATTCTTTTTTTAAATAATTATGGATAGGTTGGTCCCTCCAAGCACTGCTCCAGCCACCTCAATACAATGAATGTACAAAACTGTACTGTAATGTATAAGTAATATAAAATGTGTACCTCTTAGCAATTAAAGGAATATGCTGTTTTCACGTTAATTTGATTTTTGTTTTTATTTTTCCTTTTTTTGTAAAATAGTTTTCCATAATTTTGCGTTACAGATGGCTGTAAGTGAAGGATAGGCTTTGTGAAAAAACCTCCCTAAAGCATTTTTTCTACTAGCTGCCAAAAGGGAAACTGCCAGGACAGAAATAATAACAGGCGCTGGGTTTGTTTTTTTTTCTTTCTTTAGATCTTGCCCTAGTCTCCGATCCTTTCGTTTACAGGCTTATTAAAACTTTAATTATTGTTTATTCAGTGCTTACACATCTAACAGTCACAGAATTTAGCATTTAAGTTCTCTAAGTTTGTCCTGAATTTCTGTGAAATTTTTCCATTTGTATAAATAACATACTGTAGGCTTTGGGGTTCGTTTTTTTTTTTAGTATATAGATGTCTTTTGGAACAGAGATTACTAATATGTTTATAAATCATTATTCAAAATGCACCTGAAAATGGACTTTTTCCTGATAAATTAGGACTTTCAAATAAGTAACCATGCTTGAAAACAGAATTATATCAGGAATTAAACCATGGTATGTTGGACATAGTTTCATGTTGTTTAAAATAAAGATCTTGAGATCACAGAATATCTGTAGCTACTTGGCTGGACCAGAAGACAGTGACAGTGCTCCTGCAGCTGGGAACAGTCTGAGGGCTAGAATTGTGCCTTGGCAGGAGCTGGGAGCTGTGGGAGAGAGCTGGGATGGACTTAAGGCTGCTCAGCTGCCCTCAACCACTCCGAATGTTATAGATTACAGTGACATTGTCTGACAGTATTCTATTAATTTTATCTCTAGGCAGTTTTTGCTCTCTGGTACTTGGCTTTTTCAGGCTGTCTTCATGCACTGTCCAGGTGCTGCTCCCAGCAGCTTCAGTTGATTATCTTTTAAAAAGACTTCACTTACCAGCGATTATCCTTTCCAATTTGCTTGGACGTTACCCTTCATTTGTCTTTGTTAGGTACTTTATTGTCAGTGCTTTGAGTCAAGCCTGTATCTCCTGTTTCTACAGCATTTAACACAATCCTCAGCCCAGTCTCCACATTGTCAAGACAATTGCTCCATCCATATGCCTTAGCTTGTCAGGGATGAGAAGGCAGGATGCTGTGCCTCTGTGTCTTCCTGAATTTGTCCTTGCAGTCAGAAGCTGGGATTCCAGACCCTGCGTGCTACCGTCAAACAGTGGATGAACAAAACTGGTGGTGTACTATAGTTCACTGGTGGTATAGGTGGTGATTTTCATTTCCCTAGACATTCCTAATGCATTTTTTGTGCAGTGCCGAGGTCCTAAGCCAAGGACTCAAAAAATTAGCTAACAGCTAAAATATGTCACCAGAGCTTCAATTTAATTTCAGGAAATTATTTTATCACGCTTCTCATTCAAGCTTCATTTTACATAGATACTTTCAGTATTCAAAGGGTAAAATAAAGTATTGCAGAACAAAGTAAAGCTCTTCCTTCTGAGACTGCAAATTATGCTAGTCATTGTATTAGGAGAGAAGGCCTTATAAGCACGCATCCTTCTTCACGTACTGCATATTGCCTGTCATGAATGGCCTTTTTCAGCAAATGCCTTGACAATAGTGGTATTAAATAGACAATTGCATCAAGTAACTTTTGTTTTGGTAAGTCATATGGTCATATAAAAATTCATTTATACTGTTCAGTTGCATCTTAAGAGAACTACAGGAAAAGCATATAGTTAATTTTTTGTACTTTGGATGAGCATCAGCTCACAGTTTACAGTATCTTAAAATCCGCAGGTGGTATAGCTTAGATCAGTAACCCAGCTATGTTCAAGTTAAAAAACACCATTTTAATAGCAATGCACTTGTAAATGTCTAGAAACAAGAGCTGCACAAAAATCCCTCCAGTTCTGGAAACAGAAATTCTTTCAACAAATACAGAATCACAGAATCACAGAATAGTAGGGGTTGGAAGGGACCTCTGTGGGTCATCTAGTCCAACCCTCCTGCTGAAGCATACTATGCTAATTACTCTTACAAAATACTTTCAGAATATGAGACTTACACAGTGTGAGTAAAAACAATGATTTAAGTACAGATGATGTTTTACCACTTTTATCATAAAGGTTTTATTATCTAATGTAGTGTTTTAATGTTTCTTGAAATGTCAAGATACTTTTACACTGAAATATGAAATACTGTATAACATCCATATGCATGTGTATATCTTTATGTATGCACGTTATGCAGAATTTGTTCAGAATCTTCAAAGTGAATTTTTGTACAGAATTTTCTGTAAAGACTGTATGTTTGAATATAGGAGAAGTTTTACTGATAAAAGTACAGTGTCAAGACTTTTAAAGTCATACATCAAGATCAAATAGTATTCTAGAAATACTAGATTTAAGCTAATAATGTTATATCATTAAATCTGTTTTATGAACTTATTCTCAGTCTTAGAAAATTGATATGATTTCCCCAAGCTTATCATAACATCACTTCTAAAAACAGGATTAAATCCTAGTTACACATTTGACAAGAAGTTAGTTTCACTGTTTTCCCACATGTACATTGCTAGTAGCTGTCTATGTCTATCTCGTGACGTAATCCCTTCCTAAAACAGGATAATCATGTGATTTCGCGTTAACAGTCATAGGTATTTTGATTAATGGCATAGTAGAAAGATCAGAATATATTACTTTTATGTCATCTCACCTTTGGCATCACACAGTAAGTACCTGCAGAAGAGAGGAAGGGGTAATGAAAATCAAGGAGATGATTCTGATACTGAATTGTGCGATGTAAAATCCAACTGTTGGGAATTGCTAAGCCTTCTTGACATGCGCAGATAGTTTAAACTATGTCTGTACAATACTAGATACTTATTTTACTACCTACAGAACACACGGTCCAAGTGATCCAAAGGATAAGTGAAAGTGTGAATTGTCAGGAAAAATCTCTACTATTATGGTAATAGTAAAGGACGCAAATGTTCATTTAGGACACCGGATTTGGGAGGTAGGATGATGCAGAGTATTTCTAACATATTTGTCTCTTTTCATTATAGTATATGATTTAAGACAATACTTTTCATTCTGGCTTTTACTCCTGAATGCAACTGTGAAATGCTGTTCTACTGTGACATCAGCATGAAGATGTGATTGAGAATCCCATACTTTTTATTTAATTTGTGTGGGAAATGATAGAGGTGATGATTTGTCTAATTGCTCTACTGTAGTTACAATTATAGAGAAAAGGTCAATCTAGTCATTGTCAATTAAACCATGAAAGAAAACAAGTTTATAGACCTGAAGAACCATTATGTCAATTTTATGCGGTTCATCACTGTATAACAGATTTGCTAGGATACATAAATCTTATCTTTCTTGGAACTACAGCAGACTTGCTCTATTACAGGCACTTGGTGCTGCTGAGTAGAGACAACCTTAAGTATTGTCTGTTAATTGCACATTCTTTTGTTGTGGCATGTTTCTCAAGATTTGTGTACAGTAAAACCTGGCTACTTTAATGAATGGAAATGGATGTGCCAGATTGCAGTTTGACCCTTCTATTTTCACACGTAGCTCCTGTAGTTGTGTTGGCATCAACTTCAACAAATGATTAGAGGATTCTTGTTAAAATTGCAAATGCACTGTTTTAGGTACCCTTCCTGCTCTTAGGGAAAGTTGAATATCTCCTATGGGTGCTATTGTAGGGAATACTTCTTTTGTAAGGACTTTGTGTACTATTATTACTCCTAAGTGACAGGAGACAAGAGGATGCACAAGAGCAACAAATCAACCAAGTGGTTACAAATACTTAGTGAAACTCCAGCCCTTACGAATGGGCAGTAGTCATTTTGTCTTTCTGTCCTGTATTCTAGTATGATTAACAAAGTGACCTTCTTTTGATGTGTTCCTTCTCTTTTTCGCTTTGCTCGTTTGTTAGTGGGAAGAGTTATATTGCCTAGGAGCGTGTTCAGGCATAATGAACAAATACATTGTCTGCTATTCTGCCACTTCAAGCTATCCCGTGTTTGCAACGTTGGCTCTTATCTGCAGCAGCATTACCATCTCTGTATCGGTCTGGCTGGCTGCTGCAGCCACCTCCAGCTAACTTAGTCGAGTTTAGCTGTATATGGGTAGACAATATAAAATGAGTTTGCTGTGCTCTGCAGCTTTAGAGAGCAATTAGGATTTTTTTTCATCCCTGTTGCTCTGCCAGGTCAAGCTTAGATCAGCCCTCACAATCAGTTTTCTGATGATAGTGGTGCAGACTAACATTCTTGGATGTGGAGGAGCTTGACACAACCATGGGAATAATGGGAAATAGTCTTATGGGTTCAAGTTTGAAAGAGTGCAAAATTTGTGATTAAAAAATGGGAAGTTGAGAAGAAAATTCGAGTATTTTACAGCAGTACAGTATTTTCCACTGTTGTCTGTATCATGCAGCTTTTAGAAAGACTTTTTTTCAGGTGGAGGCAATAAAAATGAAGAACATGGTTTCTTGTTAGTAGCTGCATAATAAACTTTTTGTGAGTCTATTCCACAATTCCATAGAGGATGTAGTAGAGAGTGGGAACCATAACAACCACGAAACTCTTTTTTACCTACATACTAAAATATGCAAAAAAATTTTATAAACCTGTTTTTTCTTTGTTAAAGGGAACGAGGAGGTTGATAGAGCTACTCTCATTGTCTTTAAGTTGTTATTTTTAGCCTCTTAGAACTCAATGCACTGTCTTCCTCATCTGCTGTCAGATTTTTGCACATAAAAATTATTAAATAATAAACCTTACAGAGACTTATTGCATGATGAGATTAGACGTATGCAGTATTTTGAAATTTAGAGGAACATACAATAAAGTAACTAGTCTACTTCTTTCTCCCCTCTGTGGTAATTTTTTTTTTTTGGGGGGGGGGAGGTTAAAACACAAGTCTTTTACGTGCCTTTATGGCAATATTGTGCAAGTTACACTAGGAACATAAACATCTAGTAATGCAGTACTCTCTAAATGAGAGTATAGGAGAGAAAACCAACCAACCAGCTCTTGATTAAGAATACAATACTAAATATGGAAGTAGTAAATGTAATTTGAAATTAAACAGTATAAGTTACCGACCATTTCGTCAATGCATCTGAATGAGAGAATGGCATCCAATAGTGCAGAGTAAATTTTATTTCAGTATTTCAGATTCCTACTTTATTTAACAAGATGATATTGAATGGAAACTCATGTGGTGCAAATATAAGCTTATATTGCATTGTAACAAAGGCCGATTTTTTTCCTGCATATAAAGACTTTGAGACCTCCTTAACCTTTACCTTGAACTTGCATAATCTGAAATGGTTACAGAGTTACAGCAAATACCAAGATTATCATCTATTCAAAATCTCAGACTGGTAATAAGGCTCAACAAAGAGTGTAATGCATAGGAAAGTTAAATATGGAAATACTTAAGCTAATTTTGATGTAGTATATATCAAAGAAGACAGCAGTGTCTTAACCATGACACTTTCTTTTCTTTCCCTGCATTTTTTCTTTCACTCTTGATCCTGTCCAGGGTACACACACAAAACAGAGGTCACTTATCAGTACAGTTCAATTTAAGTACATTGCTGACAGCTGTATTGAGTGTGGTTGTGTTTCTATAGGTTGTCCTGAAAATGTGTTTTTTATCAGAAAAAAGTTTCAATAACTGTTAGTGTGTGGTAAAATCTTATCTACAATTCTGTTCTTATTCAAATAGTCAGCAAGGAATATATTAATTTTAAGGAAAATGTTCAGAAATTGAAGAACTCTAAAAGTTTCATAAAACTGGAAATAATTTCAAAGGAGTTGCACCAAAATGGATAGGTTGATGAGGGGCAAGCTGACAGAAATGAGAACCAGTTCAGTGGAAGCAGAAAAAAAGTCTTTTAAAGACTGTCAGTTACAGTCAAGATTAAGGTTGGTATTGAAGTTGGTATTGGTTTGCTTTGTGAAGAGTTCAGGAGAGGAACATAAAATAATATAGCCATCTATGTTTAAGTATTTGTACATTTGAAGTCCTCATTTCTTGTCTTCAATTGAAATCAATCAAGATATAATAACGTGAAAAACAGGTTTTTACACTGTTGCAACATAATTAAATAATAGATTTTTTTTTTTTCTCCAAATAAGCTAATTATTAATCCACATGCCTGGAAATACCCAAAGAGAAAAGCTGAGTCTTTCATCACACCTCAGAAAGAAAGATTCTCACTGTGTGAGACCACACATTGTTTTGCTATGTTACCAACACCTACTAGAGCTGTGTATGTAAAATTGGAACAATTAATCAAAATTAATTAAAAAAGCAATCTAGAATTTGACTTAATGTCTCAATTATGTCTTTGACGTGAAGAGTTATTTTGTTAACATATGATAGGAACATAGGAAGTATGAGCATAGGAAATACACTGTTGAAAGATGAATTGCTTTTAGAGTACATTCTCTAGGAACATGATGGAGATATTCACAGAGGTATTTGTAGCAAGGGAGGTATCCAAAATTTCTAGAATGCAAAAGAGCAAATACCAAGGCACCATAGCTAGAAAGAGAGCGTAGAGGTTCTACACCCTCTACCTACAAAATGCTGAGGCACAGACAGCTGCTTACAGCTGGGTCCAGAAGAACAGGAGCTGTGGGTCAGCTGGTTTTTTTTTTTAATCCAGGTGTGTAGATTGGCATAATTCAAATGGACACATGTGACCAAATGGCCATCCAGCTGCTATTTCTTGTGAAGCATTTGTCCATATGTCACCTGACTGATGGCAAGTCCTACCAGGCACTTGATAGGTTCCTGGACAACCTTACCTTGGTGTATATGGTTAGAGCAGGCTTTGGCATTATTTAAGTGTCCCATCATTTGTTGTGCTTTGAACCAACATTTTTGTCATGCAGTGAATTTTTGATCACTGCCTTTTGAGGGCTCATGGGGAGGCCTCTTGAAAGCCCAAATCAATGTTATATGGACCATGATCATCCCACCCTCCATACTCTACGTACCTTTGTATAGCATCTTTTTTGGTTGTGTTTATGGCTTTGTTTTAATTTCTTTTAAATATTCTTTTGATGAGACAGTGCAATCTAATAGAGCGAGCATTACTAGGAGATATGCCTCAGGATTGCATGTATTGTGGGTGTGAAATGGGAGTGGAGGGAAGGTGTTGTCAGAGTAGTCTCCTGCTTATTTTCCAAAAGAAAGAATAAACTGATAGTATGTGGGGTTCGGTAATATGTCTAGATATTTATATTTGTATTAATTTATGTTGTAACTGAAGTTGCAGCTGTTGTTTATCCCATTTATCCTATGTCTGTGTTATGATCTGGTTACAGAGTCAAACATTCTGGCAGATAAATCGTAATACTTCCAGCAGGAAGCTGTAGAACAACAGGTTTCAGGGAGAAGAGTTGTGCCAGGGTTTGCAGGCATTATGACCTTTGCATTTCTCTGTTGTATGGAAAACAACGGACTAGGTGGAAGCTGTTGAACTGATTATTATTTCATAACCTTTGAAAGGTCAGGGTATGTAAGATATTTGTTGTTTAGGGGCTTTGATAGACCTTATCAAATAATTTTCCACTCCTTGTAAGTGCGTCTCTGGGGATCTACAAAGAAGTAGGGCCTGAACACCTGCAGTGCTTGTCTGGAGTTCTTGGTACACGGAGCAGGATCGATGGATTGAGACTCTGAAATTAACAAGCTGAAACAGTGCTGGGTGTGATATTCAGTAGTTCAAGCTTGACCCATACTTTTTGCTAAGTGTTACTTGTTAAATAATGTATGCTTAAAAGTTATGAAAGAGTAGTTGAATCTCAAAGTTTCACTGTAAATAGCAAGTACCTGAGGAAGGGAGATTTTATTTTTACTACATCCTGTACTGCAAGCAGAATAAGCTTTATACTTAAGAGAAAGAAGAAAAGATTATATATTTGCTTGCATAATAGATTGATTAAAAAAGAAAATTAGGAAATACTGCGACATTTTGGCAAACTGTTTGGTCCTGTGAGTATGGTATCAGAGTTGAGTGCTATTATAGGCTCTACTGTTACTGTCTTTTTTTAGCTTAACTCATTTAAACTCTCAATGGCTCCATTTCTTCCTTTATAAAATAAGAAGGGGAAATGATCTTTTTAAGGATTGCTAATGAAAAGATCACAAATACATATCATTTTATCTACAAACCACAGCTGGAGAGAGATCATTCATTGTATAAATCGGGAAAAATAGGCAGAAATGGCTATATTTCGATATCCAATAATTTAAATATCTGTCTTAAGATTTAGGAGTCTGATACCATAAATGAAGCAGAGTGTAGTATCATGCATGTATTTGTATAGACAGTGTTTTGTAGATTAGAGATTTATTGTATTCATTTTTGATTTGTGCTATGCTTCCTAAAAAAAGGAATAAGAATCTATTAAATACTTGCAGAAAGGTCAGAATGTGTCACTGGCTGCTGTAGTACTGGGAATTCTCTAATACTTTACAGAAGTTTAGATTTGTAGCTGTAGTATTCCCTTGCAAGGGGCTGAACACTTGATTGCTTGGGAAGTTTCTGCTTTCTTCTTCCTGGGTAGTCATGTCACATTTCTTTCTTTTGCAAGCAACAGAACAGGGACTATGAAATATTTATTTATTCATCAATTTGAAGACTAGTTTAGCTCATATTTATAAATCCAATTTTTATATCCTTCAGAATGAATATCATCTTTCTTTTACTTCAGAATCTGACTCTTATTTTTTCCATGTGTTTTGCTTTCTTAATTTGAACCTCAGTTTGTGTCATATATTGAAAAAGATTGGTAAGACATCAACAGTTATTCGTTATTTGTTTGTATATCTTCTAGGTGTATATAAAATTACAGCTGTTAAAATCTGTGGGTGGTGCAAGAAAGAGGGCAGTAGTAAATAACGGTGAAGATAGACTCTGGACGCCAAGCCATCTAGGTTATTTTAGTGAACTAAGCCCATGCTGAGAAAAATAGGTTTCAGTATAGCCCTATACAAAATTGTATATTTAGGAACAAAGAATGCAGAATATACCTACACAATGGGGAAAGAGTTGCAGCTTTGACAGTAGTGATTCTGAAACAGTTTTAGGGATTATGAAGTGTAAAGTGAACTCAGGCTACTATCTGAATGTGACAAAACAGCATTTGTTGAAAGAGGCTAGCATGAAGGAGCTTGCTTTATCTGTGCATGTACCCTTAAAAAGGATAATATTGCAATGTGACTAACAGTTCTCATATTAATGTTTTTTAAAATAAAGGAATAAGGTCTTCTAACATTTCAGAAAGATTCAAAGGCAGTTGACTTGCAAAACAGGTGTAGAAGAGTTTTATGATAATGGTAAAATTTTTAGATCTGTAAATGGGAACGCAAGAACTTATATTGGAAATAGACATTTAAAGCAGAAATTAAAGAAGTTTTAAATAGTTATATCTTAGAATGAATTACAAAGGAAAGTGGATTCTGCTGCCTTTTTTTTTTTTTGTATTTTCAGATTGTAACTGGCATATCTTAATTTTTCCATAAACCATTGGCTTACTAGTATACAATATAAATAGATTAGGATCACTCAGCCTGGACCTCAGGAGGTTTGTGGTCCAGCCCTCTACTCACAGCAGGATCAGCTGTGAGACCAGACCAGGACAGTCAAGCGTCAAAGTCTCCAAGGACGGATACTGCACAACCTCTCTGGGCAAACTGTGGCACTGCTTGACTGTCCTCATGGCAACAAGCCTGAAACAGACACTCGATTTGGAACTCTTCTTTCAGCTTACACAGTTTTTAATCATTCTCCCAGCGTGCACCCCTGTTAAGAGCCTTGCTCTGTCATGTTGATGACTTTGTAGGTACAGGAAAGCTGCTTTATGTCCTCTGCTCCAGCCTCAGGCTGTTGTACAGGGACACTGTCAGCCTTCTTTGCTTCCAGGGGTGCACTGCTGGCTCGTGTTCACGTTGCTGTCTTCCAAGAGCTGACGTTCTTTTCTGCAGAACTAGTTGCCATCCAGTCAGTCCACAGTCCGTACCATCGCAACAGGTCCTTCCCATTGCAGACAAGTGCAGATGAAGATAGCTAAAAAAATTAAAATTTGTTTACTGCAGTTATTTCATTGTTATAAACTCTGCTGGTGTTTGAAAATGCTGAGAAACAGAAATTGTTCTGTAGGATCTTTGTGTGACATAAATGCTTTAGGATTGGTCGACATTTACATCGGGAGTTCGGTAGCAGTACAAATTTATTACGGCTAACCTCTGTATGCGAAGACAAGCTTGTTGAGTGTTGCTCCAAATAGTAGCAGCTGGTTTAGGAAGTTGTAATGGTGTCTTTCGGGGGTAAAAGAATGCCAGTGGCTGAACTGTTGGTAACATGCAATAGAGCTCAAAGAGTGGGTGAATACAGAATTGTTTAGATGTATAGAATGGCAAATTTCGTTTTACTACTATTCCTGAAAAATACTCACAATTATTCCATAGCTACTGTATGCACATTCTTAGAATTTGTGGAAATATTTTCTAAATAAAAATACTGTGCAGAACTCTTACCTGTTTTTTATCAGTAAATTCAGATTAGCTTCTACCCATTTTCTGGCTTTGCAAGATAGCATGGTACCCTAAAATAGATCCCTGTAAGTTCCCTACGACTCTCATAAGCCTGCCAAAATTGGGCAAGTATACATGTATATTATTTTATTTCTTTTCATATACTATCTTTTTTTTTCTTTTTTCATGTAACTAAAGCAGGGCTATAGTGGGTATTACATAAACTACAGTAACCTTTAAAAAAAGTCTCATATAATGTATGCTTTAGTGATTAGCCTCAAATTCTGGTTCACAGGTCATCTGTTGAATTACTGTTAAAGCCTTAGGATATTAGCAGGACATTAAACAGGCCATGTTTTTTTCTTTACATATTGTGTAATGCTTCTGTAATGTCTCAGAAAAAAATTGGTATTTAGATATAATTAACCTAAAGAGCTTTTAAGAGATTAGAAGCTGAGCCTGGCAAAATGGTATAAGCCCTTCATGTTTTATTAAAGAGCCTTCTTGAATGGTTTGTACTGTCCCATGGCTGCAACAACTTAAATGTGAGATTCTTCTTTTTTACTGGGTATAATTATGATTCTGTTTCGTGTTTTATGCAAGCCATGTCTTATGTAATCTTTTCATTTGAGCCTTGTGTTTAACTTATTCAGATTTAAGATTTTTTTGTGTGAAGAGATATATTCAGGCAAGAAGTCAAGTAACTTAAGTAATTTGTGAGAGCAAATTTGAAGAGGAGATACTCAACATCAAACTGACAAGGTATAAGTCCTTATAGTAGGGTTTATGGATACATTTGTTTTCCTAACTAAAAAAAAAAGTGCATTCTGCTTATTGGAAGGCATTGGCAAAACTCTAGGACTGATGAGAAACTAACTGAAATTAAACGTCTTTCTTGAAGAAACACTGAGAGACACTTATTTACACTTCACAACTCAAGGTATTTGATGCGGTTATATAGATAAAATGGATGCAGTACTAGTAAATTTTTCTTTTTACAGGAAGAGGCTGATAATAATAGACCGATAAAATTTATTTGTGTTTTGTGAAAAACTGGAACCTGTGCACATAGTTTTAGTAGAACTCACCTTTTTTAAAATGAGGTATTATGAGTAGTATTGATTAAGTTATGCTCACAGATATAATTTACACAGATTTTATTAAAAATTTTAATGTTCTTTATTCTCTTTGTTAATGGAGATTTGTATGATTAATACAGATAAAGAAATACTTTTGCACTTCTTCCTCTTACTGCCACTTATGTGATTAAAAAGCTTCACCCATATAAAAAATAACTAATACTGTCTTTGGAACTTTAAAATAGCATTTGGTGTTGATATTACAAGTGTGATGTCATCTCTCCCCCCACCTTTTTATCGTATTTGATTTCTGTCCCCTTTGTATTTGGTAATTGGTATATGTAGATGCCTGAGTTTGTTTGGTTTTGGTTTTCCAGTAAATTGGATTTAGTCTTTAAATGTAATTGCAGTTGCATAAGAACTAAAAAAACCTACAACCAAGCCCCAAAACAGAACAAAAACCACATAGAGACCCGTACATAATTTATGTAAATATTTTGTAAGTTTCTGCCCCATAGTTGTTTATTATTCCATAGCAATCGCTTCATGCCTTAATCACTGATATCTGCAGGCTGGCTACGTACATACTGATATTCCCTTGCAGTACAAAGGATAAAAGGTTCATTGTTGCAGTGCTCAGCAAAGTATTAGGCAAACCTGTTTTGTTTTGGGTGGCCGAGGGCTGGCGACATGGGTGTATGCTCCTTGACTAGGTAGGGGTGGTAGCTTAATATTGACATGCTGACACCCATTCATGCCCTGTGCATAGTCTACATGAAACCCAGTCTTTTGAACACAGAAGCTAAGGGGAAAGATTTATCCTGAGCCCTGAAAGTGAAGGTGATTGACCAAGTCTGAGCAGAAAGAGAATACTCACCTGACAGTTCTTTGGAAAGCAAGGCAGGAAGCTGCCTCCTGCTGTGGGCCTACTCAAAATAATGGTGCCATGTATTGCTGAATGTTTGGTCTCCTACAGAAAAAAGAATACCGAAGTTGTATTGGGTCTGGGGCTTTTAAGTAATACCAGGAGAATAAATTGGTCTCTTTCCAAACTAGATTGAACAAAATACTTCTGTGTTGCTGGTTATTGTCACTGTTAGAAGACTCTGCATATGGAACTTCTATAGTCTCAGTAGGTAACACTATGGATAGGGGTTACATGAAGTGTCTAAAAAAGTAAGAGCAGTGGGAGTCACCTGTTTCATGGAAAGGTGATGAGCCAAGAGCTTTATGAATGCTGGAAGACTATCACAACAGGGATGTGTATTCACAGAATCACAGCATCACAGAATGGTAGGGGTTGGAAGGGACCTCGGTGGATCACCTAGTCCAACCCCCCTGCCAAAGCAGGGTCACCTACACCAGGCTGCACAGGACCTTGTCCAGGCAGGTCTTGAATATCTCCAGAGAAGGAGACTCCACAACCTCCCTGGGCAGCC
>Ga0065711_1044873_pt1 | contig 13827 bp, 9 predicted proteins | sample Hoacrofraction12_FD_59098 | JGI IMG/M metagenome (GOLD analysis project Ga0065711, IMG submission 59098) | Hoatzin crop microbial communities from Cojedes, Venezuela - Epithelial fraction 12 v2 (version 2) | ecosystem: Host-associated > Birds > Digestive system > Esophagus > Crop | place... | reverse complement strand
CCCGAGCTCGTCGCTCTGCCTTCCCAGCAGGGTTCCGTGTCAGCCGCTCCCAAGGCTCACCTCCGGATCAGAACCTGGGTTGCTCAGCGCACCAAACTATGTCCCCTCTCGTCCAGCCAGGACTCCACAGTTTATAACTATAAGGTATAGTCCAACATTAGTTGTGAAGTTCTTTATATCGTTTTCTAACAGACCATTTGGTGAGCTAATCACAGAAGTCTTGGAAACTTCACTGTCCTGAGAAAGGAGAACCAAGTTAGGCGAGTAGGTAACTCGGCACTTGTCTGCGTTCTCTCTCAGCTCCACCACAGATTATTTATGTTTTGGATATATTCATAGTAGTAGCACTTCCTAGTCTGAGAGTGACTCCAAATGAAGCCAGTCTTCCGCAGAGCAAAGACAGCATGGGCTACCTGCAACTGTCAAGTTCTTGCCTCTATCTTTGGATCATTGTCTTCAGCTAGATTTCTAACTTGTCTCAGAGAGTGAAGTATATCTTAGGCACTTTTGGACTCTTGAGACTTCAGCCACACGTAATATGACCAGTTACACTGCTCTGAAGCAGTGATGCTGGATCAGTCCATACCTGTTAAAATAAGAGCTTTTTCTTAAACCCAGGGTTTTATTCAACATTGCAGATGTGTGTCAAATTTTGGATTCAACAAACCTAAGCCCAGCTCAGATAGTGGCTGAGTCACAAGACAACCTCTAGACTGACATGACTCTAAATGAACCTTTCCGTCTTCTGACTGTGATTAAAATCAGATTCCATCTGCTTCTGCCAGAGACGTCTCCTATATTTTACACTTTCCTCCACTTTATGCCTTCGGGAACTCTACTCTGGGTCCCTGCAGTGAAAGGCTGGCCACCTCCACTGCCTCCACCTATGCAATGCATACATGCTGAGTGGTCCCGCCAGCACACCTCCGAGACACCAAGATCCAAAGCATGAAAACATGTTGTAAGGTCCCTCTGTGCTCCCTAATTTTGTCTCAGTGGACAGCAACCTTTTCACGAGTATGAAAAGGTGGTTTCAGTAGAAAATTATCCATAGATCAGCACAGAGGCCTTACAGCTTCACACAGTTCTTTAACGCGTGTAAAGTATGGAGGCCTATGTTACCATTGCCGATGTTTACACCATGTTTTTGTATAACCTGGATTTTACTACACATGGTACAAGTAATAATTAGTGGGTTAGTAATTACTGGATAAATTTTCAAAACTCTGTATATGTGGCAGACAAGTTTCCTATTCATGGCTAGAAAGCAAACAATACCTATTTTTATAAAGCAAGCTTGTTTTTGTTGTGCTTAAAGCCTTCAGCAGAGCTCTTATTGGAACAATATCCTTACTTAGTTTTCTTATTCCAACATGATCAGCTTTAATGGGAGCCATAAAGAATGAGTGATAGTTTTGTGTAGCAGGATAAGTATACACAAAAGTAATAAATGACAAAGATTTATGAAACTCTTCAGCCAGGTGTGGATTGGAGTGGGATGTATTCTGCAGCACTTCACAGTGCTTCCATTGCATTTCAAATCAGTAATCATCTTATAAACCAAGATAAAATTTGTTGTGGGAAAAACAGACAAAAATCAATGTAGTGTTCTGTATTGACATTTCTTACATTCAGTGTTTCATAACGGACTGACAGGTCAGCAACCAAAGCCTGTTCAATATTCAGCTCATGTTCTCGCTACCATCCTAGTAATGGTATTGATGTCCACTAGCGTGAGCAGCACATTTATTTGCTAACCTGCTCTTCATCTTGTCGGCAGCCACTGACTGGAAGTGGTACAAATAATTAATTTGTATGAAGTACTTCTGTGTCTATATATGTGTAAATAGAGAAAGTAATGTGTGTACTTAAAATGGGCTTATAAGGAAGATGGGGGACAGGATTTTTAGCAGAGTCTGTAGTGATAGGACAAGGGGTAATGGTCTTAAACTAAAAGAGGATAGATTTAAACTGGATATAAGGAATACATTGTTTTACAGTGAGGGTAGTGTAACCCTGGCACAGGTTGCCCAGAGAGGTGGGAGGTGCCCCATCCCTGGAAACATTCAAGGCCAGGCTGGTCAGGGCTCTGAGCAACCTGATCCAGTTGAAGATGTCCCTGCTCACTGCGGGGGGGGTTAGACTAGATGACCTCTAAAAGTCCCGTCCAACCTGAACTATTCTATGATACTATTATCATTTTAAACTTGATCAGATAACCACTTACATCAGTGCTTACCTTTAAATTTTTTGAGTAGTTCTGTGAAACTCTACTATTGGAGTATTTGCTTACATTTTTTTCCTTGCCTGAGCAGTACAAATACACTCAGCATCTGGAAGAACCCAGCTGTGGGTTGAAAGCAGAAGGTGCCCGTGCTTTTGCCGGTTTTGTATGATTGGAAATTAGCTGAGCCTGAAATTACCAAACCTTTAAAAGGGATATTTGGGTTATTAAATATATATTATGATATTTTCTACTTCAACTTACAAACCTCATTGACTACACTTGTTTTAGACACTGCTGCTCCATATAATTAAAGTACCTGATATACTTCCAACTTCTAAGGAACACAGCCTACTAGCAAGCACCAGTTGCCAATGTATATAAAAATTGTTTGAAAAGAAGACAAAAACAATATATTTGATATTGTAAGTAATTTGCTCAGCTTAAGATGCTACTAGAAGACACTACTTTTTTTATCAGGAACAATATTTTTCCATATATTTTTTAATAGGGGAATAGCAACATGATTTATCTTGTATCAAAATACTTTTGCTAACTGCAGCTTGAACCAAGGTATGGAAGTAGATTGAAAGTACTTTTTCTCCTCTGAGGAGAGTACCTATTCCTTTGTCAAAAGTAGTTCAGCAAAAAATGTTATAAGTGACCGTGAGGAAAAAAATTGAATGGAATACGGTGTACAGGATTTCAATCAAAAATTTGTTTGAAGTGAAAAAACTTTCTTCCAGTGGGTGTTCTAATTAAAACCATTTTTTTAATGTTTGGTACAAAATTAAATAGTTGAGAACTAATCAAGTTTGTATTTTCATGTTTTTCTGCTCAGAAAGGAAAATTATAATTTCTTGAAATTCTAAAACTCCCAGTACTTTCACATGCAAGTAATAACGCAGGTATCTGTGGTTAATTTATGCCAATGATAGTCTTACCAGTAAAGAAGGAAGATTTAATGTCAAAACCAATTTATTTCTCTCTGGGTAGATAGAAATGGTCAGATTCAAATTCTGAAGAGCCTTTGTTCATGGCCATCTGTGTTCATCAGTAGTTAGCAGATGATGCTGACAGTTGAAAATAAAATATAAATTAATGCCTCATGTACTGTCATTGACAGTTTTTGTGGACTTCTACGTAATAATTAGAGATCAGTTAAATGGTGAGATTTACTAATCCTTATTTTTAATTGCATAGCCAAGTGCATGTAAACCTATTTATTTTACCACTTAAATATTTTTAGTTTTTAGGGAGATACATGTGTAGATAGGTTATCAAATACTGGGAAACCAAGGAAGAGAAGTTAAGTGTGTTTCCTAAAGGAATGTAGGTGTTCAAAATAAAACAAATAGATTTAGAACTCTTGACACTTCACGGCTCATGAAGTTGGATTTTATGATATCATCTTTTTAAAAACAGATTGGTCATAGTCTTAATAGAACATGTAATGTACTCTAGTATTACAATTGAATTTCTGTTTTATGTTTCTTTTTTTGAAGCTGATAGGCTTTGTTAACCTCTTAAAAGGTGATGGGTGGTGATGGCCTAATCGAGAATTTGGTAACTCTCAGGATTTTGTCTGCCCATTTGTGACAATGGCTGGTGTTCTGAGGGTAGAAAAAGTTTTGATTAGTTTTGAAAAAAGTGAAATGAGTATTGCCCCAATCTGTCTTGCTGTGTTACCTCCCAGTACCGAGATATCATCTGCCTCCCTAGACAAGTAGTCTACTTTTACAATCCTTTGAAAGGAAATTTTTTTGAAGAAAAACTATGCTCAAATATTACACTGCAAAACTTAAACAAAGCAAATTATTATATGTGTTTTTACGTGATATGCAGCACATTGCCTCAGAACCCCTACATCCATGCTTATCTGTAATTATTCTCTTATCCTGAAGAAATAGCAGAAATTAACTGTTCACGGTGATTTCTGGAACTTATTATAAAAATGGAATATTACTAATTCAGCAGCCAGTTCCTTGTTTTTTTGCCAAGTGTATGATGGATGCAAAGTATGCAGAATATTGCTTAAAGAAAATAAATATTCTCAAAATATATGCAAAAATATGAACAGCACTGAAATAAGTAAGTTTGTAGAGAAGCAATGAGCACTGGAAAAGTTAGTGTGTGATGCAGAACATGGCAGCCATCTAATTGGAAGGTGAGCCCTAGAATAATTTGTGACAATTTCATAGAACAGGAAGCAAGTAGCATTGAATTTACATACACTTCAAAGACAAAATTGGAAAATTGTTTCTTTGCTTATTCTCAGAGAGCCCATTAGCTTGAAGCAAATGGTGTTGTGCTAACTCACAGTTCTGCAAGTCTATGAGTATCACCCTTGAGTTGTTTTAATAAATAGCCACTTCTACAGACTTTTAAAACTGAAAAAATCTGTATTGCAGTATTGGAATGTACTTTCCATACATTGGTCAGTAATTGCTGCCATTCATGCCGTTCCTCTGTGACAGTAGTCGGCAAATATTGACGTATTAGTACTGTACTCTCAGTTCAGTTCAGTATATGCATATTTTTACATAGGAATGTACACCACAATCAATATATGGCTAAATTCCAGCAAAGAGTTGAAAGATTTCCCCAAGTCGTCCACAATTATAACCAAATGCATTTTTATGTTGTGTATCATGACCTTGGTTATTATTGGTTAAGTAGACTTAGTAACATAGTGTTGGTGCTTGTGCTACTGTTCTCAACTTGTCAGTTTATATTTTTAGGAAAATACGCATTTGTTATCTTCAAAATAAAGACCTTAGTATACGTTTTGTGTATACCTAACTGAAAAAATGGGAAAGGATCTTAGTGTAAGTTCTCGAAGAAAATACATACCCCGCAGCCATCTCTACGTAAGTGAAGTTGGTTGTGAAAAAGGACTGACTCTTGGCCTCTTCTCTTCCTGCAGACTGGTGTTTGCGAAACTAAAGCTCTTAATGATAGCCATAGAATACAAGTCGGAAAAACGAGAAAGCAGGTATGTCCAATGCCTACGAATGTTGAAGTTCTGGAATGCACTGTCAAGAATTGTGCCTGCTTTTTTTTCAGAATGAACATAGTTATTCTCATATTTTTGAAACGTTTCAGAATATAATTAGCATGCCATCATGTTACACCATTTCACATAGCGCTGGAAGGCTTTTATTTCTGCCTCCTTCTTCGCTAAAATTACTTTAGGTCAGAACACTTAGCAGAAGGTGGAGCGGGCAGTGGTCCGTATGTCCCATCTCCAGAAGTGCAATTCATTTTTACTTTCAATGTTTTTGTTCATAATCTGTCAGTTTTAACTGGAGGTCCAACTTATTTTGCTGAAAATGGAAAAACAGAAAACAGATGTGATATCAAAACTCATTACAGCTGTGTGTATTCTCAAAATAATAATTTAATTCATATGAGTTTGGAAGAACTAATTTAGATAGGATGCAGAATAAACAGAAATATAGGATAAACATAGTATTTATACAGTATCTGTTCTGAGAAAAATTGCATGTATGAATAACATCATGAAACTCGAAAATATTAATTTAGCCTTGAAATTACCAACTGGTTGAGTCCTTTCATCAACCAAAAAGAAAAAAAGTCATTATTATTAGTACAGATTCACAGACAGGAAGTGTTTCTTGCATTTTCTTCATACAAAAATTCATAAGCATATGTGTGAACATTGAAGTCAATCTTCTATTGACTCGTCCATCAGTGCTTTACACAGCATACATTTTTGTATAACAAAAATGTTATAAATGTGCTCTGCAACATGTGGAGGGGCAGATAGTAAAAATATGATAATACTGACACTGAGCTGAATTTGATTTTCCTCTGTCAAAAATTGCATTTTGTACTTCTGTAGTAAATCTGGGCTGATATATATTAGTTCATCTTATTTTTGACCACTAATTACCTAAAAATTTTGAGGGTAATTGTTTCTCCACACAGGAGATCCAATTCTGTCATTTGAGCTCATGCCACAATTTCTGAGGTTTTTAAAGTTTATTTTAATGTTTGTTAATATATGTGTTCATTTTTCTTTGTAACACATGTCTATAAAATCTACGCAGAGCATTCGATGTGGAAAATATAATGTTACAAGTGTTTATAAGAGTATATCCGTGCCCTGTAGTTGGTTTTGCTTGATTCTTTCCTATGTTATAAAGTGATATGTGAAGTGGTGTATGTGCTAGCGGATATTATTTTGGTCCACACTATGCTGGTTAAAAAATGCTTTTTTGAAAAAAAAAAATCAAATTTTTTAAATGTTTCCAGCTCCCAGGAGCTCTTAAAATACTTTTCCATTGAATAATCTCATTCTACATTAGCTAATGAAAAGCAAATGTTTTGTTATTCTTTTATCTCTGAACACTTTAATGTCTTCCTAGAAAAACGAAAAATATGACAGTAACAGCAGATGAACTATTTACCAGATTTTGTATTTCTAATATTAGAAAATATTTGGTTTCTGTTGGTTCTCTGAAGAATTATTGCCCAACTTCAGTGGTCATTTACTTACAGAAGTGCTAATATTACAGTCTTTTTCAGTAATAACAGATAATTCATAGTTTCCATATAATTCTTTGCACTAACTTCAGTGGCAGTTGGATTGAGCTCTTAATCACAAGGTGATGCAGAGAATCCCACTAAAATTAGCACAACGTGATGCAATCATATGTTCCTTCTTACTTAAAGCTGCGCAGGTAACAGTTCACAATTAATTGATTTGGAAAAAAAAAAAAGGCCTAAAAATCGCAGGAAACAACACTAACAAAGGGATATGAACAGCTGGATTTTGTGAATATGCATGTGACAAGAGGGAGAGCATGTAAGCTAGATACTCACATTTTCTTATAACTCCGATCCACAGTGGCATCTGCTGACTTTATTGACAAGTGATAATTTTATTGTCACTGTTCAGTGAATCACAGAGCTACCTGCAGCGTATCTTTACTGTTCTACTTGTTCCTGGGCTCTTCAACTCAAATATTTTAAGTACATATTTGTGGTTTTCTGAGCTGGAGCCTTTTAGTCTAACCAGCAAGGTAATGGAACAAAACTTCAGTTTCTCCCTTTTTAGGTATGCTTGCATTTCCTTGTATCTTCTTAAATGAAAATATGAGAACTTAAGATAAAAATTAGAATAACGTAGTTTACAAGTGTAAGCTGGCTTTGAACAAGATAAATATGTCACTTGCCAAGTATATTTGTTGATGTTGACTTTAAAAATATTTTATTCTACTTCATATCTTAAGTTCTTTATTGGTAATTCTTCATAAAGGTGAAGGGGAACTGATTATGGTACCCTTTGAGCTTTTGCTCTTTATGAGTGACCAACAGTAGATACGTGCTAAATTATTTTATGATTATATTTTAATTTCATCTTTTGTAGAACTATTGAGAGGTGTTACACATTTTACAATTTAGAGCAAAAAAGATAATTACAAATAAAAATGTAGCATAGTATCTAGGTGACACTTTTATTCAGAGCTAGTATTTCCAGCCATAGCTGAGACAGGTCTAGGACCAGTATTTTCAGAAGCAGAGGAGATTTTCAAAGCATTCTTTCTGCCTTAGGAATGAGAAAATCTTACTCCCACCAGTTTAATTTTTGTTACTAGTCATAACAGAATATCTGTACAAGGAAATTACATATTCAATTTTTGTATTTACACAGGGAGTTTCCTTTTAAGATTAGTTCCATCTGCCTTCATCACTCTGCACTCAGAGCTAAAGCAACACAAAGTGAATTCAGAAGTGTGTGCAGCTCTCAGAAGTGGTAATGTGAGGGCCTTCTAGATTGCCTAATTCCCTCTCTGCATTTTCATCTCAGTGTTAAGGATAAATCTTAGTACCATTTTAAGTCAATGGCAGAATTTTCGTTGACTTTGTTAATGTCTTCATTACACTTAGAATGGCATAAATACACATTTACCTGTGCACTTTTTTTTTCCCTAGGTAGTCTCCTAGATGTCAGTTTTCTAGAGCTACCTGAATTACTGCCAAATTCTGTTAACTCTACCATAGGGAATTTGAAATCAATAGTAATTATAATTCATCAGAACTCCATCTAGGCTAATATTAATGTACGTGTTTGCAGTAGCTGAGCTTCCTGCTTGCAGTTGGGTTTCTTCCTCTTTTTTTCCTGACTCCTAGTAAAGCTACACAAAACAGTAAGCACACCTTGATAACAAGTTTTGACAGTAATGGATTGTTAATTATAAACAATATATGCTTCTACAAGATTGCTTAAAAGCAGAAGTTAGATGTTTTCAAGCCTAAATATAGGTAATATAGTCATAGATATGATAAATACAAACTAGTTTTCAAATAATGGATAAAGTATCTATAGTATGTTTATCTTTTTATGCAACTGTTTCTCACCAGGGTATGTTAAAGATTAATTAAGACAACCATTATTAGATTTTTTGTTATTACATTTATATATTTAATGTTTAAATTACCATTCAGTTATCAAAGAAGACTCTGAGTTTACAAAGTGTGACTGAATTCAGTGAGTTTCTGACCAGTTACTAAGGTCTGTACCTTAGTTATATCATGAGTTACCATTCCTTCATCTCTTGTTAGTGTCTGTGAATATTATAATCAGTTGTTAAGAGCAGGAGACACTTTTTAAATCAGTTTTTGTGTCCCTGCTGCAAGCCAAATAGTTTAGCTTAAAAAAATATTCTTTCTCAGGTCATTTTTAGAGAGGTTTTGTTTCTTCCATACAACAAATGGTAACGGAACTTTGAGAACATCAACCTGAAAATTTCCCAGCAGAGAGTACTGAATAGATAGTAAGAAATATAAGTTCAAAATGCAGACATTCAAACTTCTCATCTAAAATACCTTTTAGAGATATTTTTGCCTTCATTTTTTCCCCCTGTATTTTTTTTCCCCACATGAGTAGGCAAGAAGGAAAGCCTAACCAGGATTCTTCCCTCCTGCACCCTGTGTTTACTCCTCTTGTTAAATTTTCTCTTTGTCTATCCATATATTTGTTCTCATTCTCAGCAGAAAAACCTTTGAGCCTTGAAGACTTTGAAATAAAGGGTTTTTTTGCTTTTGCTTTGGTGTCACTTGATATCTTATCAAAGTGTTTGATTTGCAATTTTTTTCTTGTCGTTTGCAGAAGCCGAAAGCGGTATGCCCTCTTCGTTACCTTTCCTTCCAACCTCAATCCTACCTCCACTCCTTCTAACTTCAGGACTAATTCCTTGCCAAGAATACAGGAAGATAACATCTTTGTCTATCTTTCTCTGTATATACACACACATATATACATATGTATATTCATCCGTCTATGTGTGTGTGTATATATATATCTGTGTGTATATTTACCTATGAGCCCCCAATCTCAAAGAGGAGAGAGAACAGTATTTTGTCTCTCTGTTGATTCTTGTGACTCACGCACTAACTTCTTTGCAGGAAGTACAAAATGAATCGGTATCAGTTTTTTAGGCTTTTTTTTATCCCCTTGTGCAGTCATTGATGTATCAGATTGTTGCATTTGAAAAACAGACTTTACTGTTAACATCTCCTCTCCTCTTTTTTCATTTGTACTGTATCCTGACGATGTATATTTCATCTTTACCAGCCCTTGTGCTGCCATATTGTCTCCATATTCACACCTTCATTGATGTCCTCCTTTCCCCAGAGTCTTTCCTCAAAACACGCCTTACAGTACAGTAGTTCATGTTCTCTTGTAGTCTCACTTTCCATTAACAACAACCAAATACCTGATTCTTTTTATTGCTGGTCCTGTTTTGGACCCAGTTGTTCATGATACAGTACTCATCAAAACTATTGTACTGTTCCAGTGAAAGTGCCATGGATAGTTTGTACTATATGTCACATCCATTTTAATGACATTTATTAAGCTCATTTATGAAGATGTTACCGAATGTATTTGTTTCTCAGTTTTGGTTTTTCTTTGGGATGGCATGTTTTGCATTTTCTTTTGGTACACCATGCTGTGAGCCCCTCTGTAATCTATGTTCTATCTTGCTGCTGTTGGTTTGGATGAAATAAATCGGGCATGCACTTCCATATCCTCTTGTCTCCCCCCTCCTCATCTCTCTTCTTCCTCGCAGCTTTTTTTTTTGCTAATTGCTTATAGCAGTCTGTCTGACTGTCGGTGGTGCTCTTTGGAGACCCATTCTCATTGTCCAGATATTTCAATATCCTTCCTTGTCATACTCTCCAAACTTTACTTTCCATGTCTGTTTTGTTGCGTGTGTTGTATGTGTTCTATTTATTTAATTTTTAGTCTTATTCTCCTGTGGTTTCTGAGTAGATGTGTGAAAAGAGAGGTGGCTTCCTGTCAGTTTGGCATTATTGATATGATCCAACTGCAGAGAAGTTACTGCAACACTTAGCATCTTCAAGGATCTGCAGTTGTTGCACCTCTACTTCGCTTCTTGCTTTTAAGTATATATTATCTTGTGGTGAAGGCATGTTAACGCTGGCATGATGAGCAATATGAAGAAGTGTTGTACCAAGTGAAGTTGCTTGCTCCCAGAATAAAGTATATTGTGCTGCTTCGTTGTACTGATAATCAATCACTTCTGGAACCAGAAGTAATAATTTAAATGTTTCAAAGTGTGTTGAATTCACCAGCACAGTTGAACTAGTTTGGACTATGCCCCAGTAAAATGCCTTGCGCATATCTTGTAGACCATGACTTAGTAGTTGCTATTGTAAAGAACTTAACTCCTGGGAGCAACCTTTTATATGCTTGTAGTAATTAAGCTTTAATATACTGTAGCATGTAATGTGCACTGTGTTTTTTGCCGTGTATTCTTTCTAGTGTCTTACTAGATTTTTCTGTGTAGAGCGATATGGATCTGAACTAACGTTAACGATAGAGCCCAGAAGAAAGAAACAATACTTACGAGTTCCAATCAGTGTGAAGCTGGTATGCACGCAACTCCCACTCTGGGATTTGTGCACCTACCCTCATGCTCCACTTCAAAACATACCCTGAAAAAAAAAAGAAATTGTCTCAAACTAAGTTTGTAATTCTAATTTTACAGTTGTGTTAATGACATGGCACACTTTAAAAAGCCGTTACGCTAATAATGGTGCATTTCATCTGGGCATGGCATGAAATAATCAGGAATAATAACTGGTTTTATTTTAAGATGTGGTGGCTATAGTCAGTAATACCACATAGTTGTGTTTTAAATAATGTATTAATAGTACTTAAACAATATTATATCTTCCTGATTACTAGATGATATTGCTACTGTTTCAGTCGCATGGGGAATGGTACAGTACATCTACCACAAGGTTTAAAACAGAGTTGTTACAGCTTTTGTCATTTGTTTAGTCAAAATTTTGCTGTTTGTGTTTCATTTAATTCAACAATCAGTCTTTTCTTTTTGTAGGCAAGGATGATGGCAGTTACAAGGGTAGCCATAAATCTGCAAAAAAAAAAAAGGAGAGTTTTACTGAATCAGACAAGTTTCATTGATGCAGGGATGAACTGTTCAGTTGGTCACTGATAATGGGATTCATCTCAACTTTATCAGTCTAAATATTAGATGTCTAACCTCCTGGTAGTTATCAACTTATTCCATGATTGCAAAGGAAGAGAGAGGCAGTTCATGTAAGCATCTTCCATTTTAAGAGAGATGAGATGAATCCCACCTTTAGTGCTGTCTAAAATGTAACGTTAAAAGTAAGAACAAACAAGAATAATACATAACTGAGGCTGATGGCAAGGAAAATTCTTAAATGAACTCTTCCATTGTACGTTTCTACTGACTGACCTTATCTATGTCTTCCAATTTTCAGTCTTCATATAGTGCTGCTAAAATGTTGTTGCCCTTGCCTGTTTCCTGTGCTGTACTTGCTGGGTGTCTCCATATGCCTTTGTCAGCTCAGTTTTAAGACCTTTACTGCACCTCTGCCATCTTAATAAGATCACTCACTTTTTCTCAAAAGACTGATAGTTTTATAAATCTGAGAGTCGTCTGCTGTATAAATGCTATTTCTAGATTAAGAGTTCCAAGTTATGTCCAGTTACAACTTCAGCAGTAATGGAAGCTTACTCAGTTTCAAGCTGTGCAAAGCAAATCATGGAGCCATGTCACTTAGCAAGTGGCCTACCAATAAATACATACAGTGTCATGATGGTTCAGACTCTAAAGCTGATCAGTTGTTTTTTTCCATGTGGTTCACATAGAAGATAGCTGAATATTACAGAAAGCTACAGGAAATACTTTTCCTCTTCTACTGAAGTATTTTGTATACTGAAAATTTATTAGAAATAATGTTTTACATATTCTAATAACATGGAAAAATATCAGCCATCAAACTTTGTAATGCTAGTTCAACCCAAAAAACATAATTTGAGTCCAACATCTGTGATATTTTAAAGCAGGAGACAAATAAAAATCACCCAAAAGCAGAAATGAGTAAAAAGTAGAGAGCTGGAAGGAATTATTCCTGCCCCAAAGTGTCGGTTCACAAATTGTCCTACAGGTCAAACCTCGGACTTTCAGGTTCTCCATCAAGTATCTTGAAGTTCAGCAAAACATGGAAGATCTGCAATTAGTAATCAAAACCTTAGCTGACTTTTAATGCTTTAAGGGAAGACGCAATATGGTATTCTTTACCTAGGTCACAGTATTGTTGTATTGTGCAGCCAGTCATCCATGCACTACCAAAAAGGTGTTGATCAGTGCTCATGTTCTGGGGTAGTTTCAGGTAAATAAGAATGGATGAACAGATATTTACATCTGTCTGTATTTTACTGAAGGTAGCATGTGTATTTAAAACATCAGAAAGATATAATCCCGTAAGTGAGTAAACTGATCAAAATTAACACACTGTCAGAGTTATTAACAAATACCTATTCTCCACTGACATATGGAAAAGTCATCGTGTCCTTTCTTAACTTTTCATTGAGCAATCTATGTACATAGATCCATAAGCATTAGTCTAGAATTTTTCTGACCCCGTTTTAATTTTTCATTTTTTTTAGACTGTGCATCTCAAGTGCACTAATTCCCATTTGTTGCTTTGCCTGCTTATATTTCAGTCAGTTTGGAAAGTCGGTGTCAACTGTATATACACTGTTGTTCCTGGTTCTTTCCTAAGCTTGAAGTTTTCAGTGTCATGTTGGATGGGGCTTTGAGCAATCTGTTCTGGTGAAAAATATCCCTGACTGTGATGGGGTTGGTTGGAACTCGACGATCTTTAAGGGTCCCTTCCAACCCGAACCATTCTACAGTTCATACTGTGATTCTGGAGTACTGTGTCCAGTTCTGGGCTCCCCAGTTCAAGAAAGACGAGGAGCTACTGGAGAGAATCGAGCGGAGGGCTACAGAGATGATTAGGGGACTGGAGCATCTCTCCTGCGAGGAAAGGCTGAGGGAGCTGGGCTTGTTTAGCCTGAAGAAGAGAAGGCTGCGAGGGGACCTTAGAAATGCTTATAAATATCTGAAGGGTGGGTGTTAGAAGGATGGGGCCAGACTCTTTTCAGTGGTGCCCAGTGACAGGACAAGGGGCAATGGGCACAAACTGAGGCACAGGAAGTTCCGTCTGAACGTGAGGAAGAACTTCTTCCCTCTGAGGGTGACGGAGCCCTG
>Ga0065711_1044872_pt1 | contig 13829 bp, 8 predicted proteins | sample Hoacrofraction12_FD_59098 | JGI IMG/M metagenome (GOLD analysis project Ga0065711, IMG submission 59098) | Hoatzin crop microbial communities from Cojedes, Venezuela - Epithelial fraction 12 v2 (version 2) | ecosystem: Host-associated > Birds > Digestive system > Esophagus > Crop | place... | reverse complement strand
AAGGGGTAATGTTTTTAAACTAAAACAGGGTAGGTTTAGGCTAGATATAAGGAAGAAATTCTTTACAATGAGGGTTGTGAAACACTGGAACGGGTTGCCCAGAGTGGTAGTGGAGGCCCCATCCCTGGAAACATTCAAGACCAGGTTGGACAGGGCTCTGAGCAACCTGATCTAGCTAGTGGTGTCCCTGCTCACTGCGGGGGGGTTGGACTAGATGACCTCTAGGGGTCCCTTCCAACCCAAAACTTTCTATGATTTCTATGATTCTATGATCTATACCAGGAATTAAAATTGTCCCGTTCCTTGAACCTAAGGGAAGGTGCCATGGCATGGCTTACTTCTGTATATTCATACTCTGTCTTACTCTTCCCATGACAGCATAGCCTGGGAAAACTCCAGATCACCCCTCCTTTTTCTCTACCATGTATAGTCAACAAAAAGTGCATGGATAGTTAACAACAGGTGCAAGGAGCAACTGTCTTCTCCCTTGTGGCCTGAGACAAATTACTCTGCGTAGCAGAACATAGAGCACACTACGGCATTTGTAAAGTGTCCAGAGGCCGTGTGTGCTTTCCGTAGGCAGCCGGGGCTGCATTTCTCACCATTCTTTTACCCTGGTAGGCCACAGCAATCAGGAGGTTATGACAAGGCAGTGAGAGGACCATGCACAATTCACTCCAATAGTCTGTTTGGCAGATTTCTTTGGTTAATCAAAAGTTGTTGATGACTCATTAGAATGTCTTCTGTCATTCCTGAGTATAAAAGTTCCCTGGACTGCTTCAACACGACTCTTCTCTCAAGGTGGAGTGGTTCAGACCTCATATTGGAGCTACTAACTAAGCAATAAAAGAGACACAGCTTAAAAAATCCAGAGGAAATGCTGCTCAGACAAAATACAGACTGCGATTGATGTAGAGTATTTTGAATTAAAAAGAGTTGTTGCCTTTTTTTTTTTCTTTTTCACACATATTTGAAGAACAAAGTGTTTCAGCTAAATGTAAGTGACATCATAATTTGGGAAAAAGGAAATAAAATTAAAATGTCCCCAAACTTTGGCATGCTGCTGTCTAGGTTCTGTATACAGCTGTACAAACAATAATTTACTGATGGCTTCTGCTATGTTCTAGCTTTAAACAATCTGTTTCAACCTACATAACAACATTAGAAGGTAACACTAGCACAACGAATTTCGGTAAGCCATATAATTCATCATCCTTTCAAAAAAAACACCTGGCATTGATCCTAGAAAAGGAAAATTTTACTTGAAAAATAAACTCCTGTTTCACAGTCTATGTTTACTTAGATAAATAGCTGCCTTGGGAAATGCAGACAACCACTGTTTATTAGAGGTATGGTCTGATTCTTTCTGTTATCATTTCTGGCTGGATCTGTATGAAGAAATGAAATAGGGTCAGAACATGGATCAAGAATAGGGCTGTGACTGTCCACAACCGTTTGTACAGTCTCTGGCAAGGCTTTGGTCTGGGACAGCAAGCACTGCCAGGGCATTGACTGAGCACAACTCGAGAGACAGCCTTGACTAAGTGTTGTTCCCAAGCAGCAGTATGGAAGAGGCTCACTTTTGGGAAGGCAGCAAGTTTAGTCAAATGAACATGATCTCACCTGTGCCGTGTGTCAGTGTCAGAACAATCCCCTTGCCAGGTTGGGGTAGTAGTATAGCTATAGCCTGTGTGTAATGCATGTTGCTTTCCCTACAAGTCATGACAGCACAAAATAAGTGGACTTTTTATGATTTGCTTGAAGTGATCCGCATTTCCATAGAATATTAATGAAAGATTATTCTTCATCCTCTTCTCAAGCACTGATGGAAATCTGAAGTTCCCTGACATATTCCTTGTCTTGTCAAGTACTAGAAGGAATATAGCAGCAATATATTTCTCAGTTTAAAAAGTTTCTTTCATGTGATCTGCTCTAGCACATCTTGTTAATGTACAGAATGAAGCATTTCATTGTAACAAAAGGAGAAAAAAAATACCTCAAAGAGACTTCTTCAAGTGACTGTCAAACAGTGAAGCTGCACATTCACACAAAATGCTGCTGTTAACCTGGAAAAGGAAGTCCCACTGGGGCTACTTAATTGTGTAAGGAAGTCAGAAGGATCTTACTACAGTATCTCAAAATCAACTGAGTCGAAAGGAATGCAACTCACCCACACACCTCTTACAAAAAACATCCCTGGTCACAATAAAAATATGTAGTAAAAAAAACTGAGTCAGCTGCTTTTTTTAAGAAGATATCACTCCATGACAATCTGACCCACTCACTTTGCCTACAAAAGTAACATTATTTCACCCTAATTTCTGATCAAAGAGGGGAAGGAATTCAAATTATACAGCCATAATCAAAACATTACACAAATTGGAAGTGTTAAATTTTAGCTATCCTTGGTTCAGACAGCATTAAAAAGCAGTCTCTTTAAGATGTTTCTGTATACAGATCTGAATACAGATTAAAGTCAGTATATACAGTATGAGATCTTCATATGGCAGAGATTGGCGGCTCCAATGTACAAATTCATCCACCGAAAGATTGGGCTTTTATACTAGGATTCCAGAGTATTCTGTTAACTGTCATTTTCCATCTTATCCATAAGCACTATGTATCACAGATCAAATGCTGGGCTTATACATGTATTGTCAAAGTTTTCTTCTGTTTTTACATGTCAAGCAAAGTACAAGAAAGCATCATTTTTGGCTCACAAAAAATGTTTCTTTCTCAGAAGAAATGAGAATCCTTCCTAGTGCCTGATTTGAAACACCACCAAAGTCAGTAGAGAGACTCCCTTGGACTTCAGTGAACTTTAGATCAAACCTTAGATGAATTACAGTGGGACTGCATTTAAATTCATTTTATAGGTATTTGCTAAGCATTGACCTTCTTCTGATTTTTTTCCCCGAGCATGTTATTCTGTGCTCACGCTGCCATTCACATCAGTGGGAGTTCTGTACATAAATCTGGCAGGAAGTGAGCTCTCCCCCTAATTTTGTTGTTATTGTTCTTCACACAAGGTTTCAAGTCTTTGCTTCAAATCACCAGTCCAATCCGATAGCTCAGTTCAGTACCTAACTAGCTTTGTACCCTGAACTAATCCACATCTTTTTCTCCTCCCACTCTTGTCTTGGTACCTAGACATCACTCATGCTCCTGACAAGACTGTACCTTTGCTGGGCCAGGTGCAGCGAAGACCAGCACAGCAAGAAGCACAGCATTATCTAAAGAGTTTGGAAATGATACCCTCATCAGTCTGTGTTGTTATCATTTTCCTTTTGGCAGCCTCACTCCGAGGCAAGCTTAGTCTGTCCCAAACTCTTGTGTGATTCGCATCTGTAGGCTAGGTATCCCACTTCAGACAAGATTGTCATAGGGGGTGGTCATTCAATTTTTTCTGGTTTGTAGTGCAACTAGCCAAATTTTATTTATACTATTTATACATGCAGACCACTTCCTGGAATCCCTGGCTAGGACTAGAACCCCATCACACTAGAAGGTGAAAAATATACTTAAAAAAAAATATATTCTTATCCCATCAGCTGACAACCCCATGCAATGCTACAGGCTTGGGCAAGAGTGTCTGGAAAGCTGCCCGACGGAAAAGGATCTAGGGGGTGCTGGTTGACAGGCGGCTGAACATGAGCCAGCAGTGTGCCCAGATGGGCCAAGAAGGCCAATGGCATCGTGGCTTGGATCAGGAACAGTGTGGCCAGCAGGAGTAGGGAGGTGATCGTGCCCCTGTTCTCGGCACTGGTGAGGCCGCACCTCGAATACTGTGTTCAATTTTGGGCCCCTCAGTACAAGAAGGACATTGTGGTTCTGGAGCATGTCAAGAGAAGGGCAACGAGGCTGGTGAAGTGTCTAATGAGGAGTGGCTGAGGGAGCTGGGGCTGTTTAGTCTGGAGAAGAGGAGGCTGAGGGGGAACCTTATCGCTCTCTACAACTACCTGAAAGGAGGTTGTAGTGAGGCAGGCGTTGGTCTCTTCTCCCCAGTAACTAGCTATAGGATGAAAGGCAATGGCCTCAAGGTGCATCAGGGGAGGTTTAGATTAGATATTAGGAAAAAATTCTTTACTGAAAGAGTGTTCAGGCACTGGAACAGGTTGCCCAGGGAAGTGGTGGAGTCCCCATCCCTGGAGGTGTTCAAAAAAAATGTAGACATGGCACTTCGGGACATGGTTTAGCAAGCCTGGTGGTTTAGCAGGCATGGTGGTTTTGGGTTGATGGTTGGACTCGGTGGTCTTTGAGGGCTTTTCCAACCTTAATGATTTTATGATTTTATGATTCTACGATAAGGGAGGTGTTACTGTCTCCCTTCTGGAGAACAAGGAATTAAAGTATAAAGACAGGGGAAGAGAATATGAAGTGTTCTCTCCAGTGTTGGAAATCATGTGTAAGATCTGGAAACCCATTTGAAGGACCAAACAGATGCAAGAAGAGCTCGTATTTCTAAAAGTGTTACACATATGAAGCTATCCTAATAACAAATCATCCTCTTCTTTTATACAGCAGAATAGAAGACCCCTAGACATGCTGAAATCCCGGTGTGAGTTAGGTCCACATGCCACCTCCTTATCCACTTATGCCTTTGAGGTATTCAAGATCTCAGTGGCAGCCGTGTCCGAATCCAGATCTCCTGTGGTCTAGGTCTATGAGTTCTGTAAGACAGCATTCTTGATTCTGCAGATTGACAGGGCAGATGTACACGTACCTTTGGATGTGCACAGAGCAGTATGTCTGGGACACTGGGACAAGGAGGACCATTCCAAGAGGACGTGTATTTCAGAATGAGCTGATAAAGCAAGCAGAAAGGGGCTCTGTCACAAGAGAACTGGTTATGAGGAGAGAATGTTTTTGTAAGCTAGTGATAGCATACACTTAAGGCAGCAAATTAGTCAGCAGATCCCAAAGTAAATAAGATTCACGCTTTACATTGGTACTAACATTCTTCTGCAGCTTCTTCCTTATCTTCCCTTTCAGACCTATTCTCTCCCCTCCATCCATTCTCAGGATGACTGTATCTTCATCAGATTTATTGGTTCAGATTGTTCAAAGGACCAAGCTTGTTTTCATAGCACTGAAAGCAGCACAGATTACCATTCGAGAGTTTGGGGCTACTAAATAATTGAAAGTGTAGGTTTCCAATTAGGTAAGTCTGAAAGTGAACTGAGTGTTATCTTCCACTCTCTCTCTGTTTGAATTAAAAACTACAGATTCACAGAAATTAAATGGTTTTTTTCTGCCTTAAAATAATAGCTTTATTTCTGTTGCTCAGAAGATGGAGTTCTTGGTCAGCATATGCATAAATTACACACTGTTATATGACCAACATTTTAAGAACTTTTTGGTTTGCCTTCTTCAAAGCAAAATTTCACGTTGGAATGCCAGGAAGATGCAAAGGAAACTCAGAGGCCATGCGAGGTCTTATCACTACGGGCGTAAGTTTTTCATTACTTTTTTGCTGCTGTTTCCAAATGCTTTTTTTTCTCTTTTTTTTTTTCTTAATAGACTTTTCTAATGATAAAATGGTTTGATTACCATATTCTTCTGTTTCTGCCATCCTTTAGCTTTTTTTTAATTTAACCTTAGGAGTTCCAGAAGGTAAAAAAATAAGAGCATAGATATATATACACAAATGTATGCATAAGTGGACATACACATATACATACATTTACACAGATGTACGTAACAGTATCTTCTTTATTTCTGAAACACATCAGAAAATGAAAAACTTTTTGTCTCCTGAAACCATTCTGTATGAGATACTGAGAGGTTCTTTTTTTCCCACAAAAACTGAAAAAATCAAGAATCTGGTGTTATTGGATGTAAGCATGAACTTCTCACTTTTAATGTTATTGGATGTTTATGCTTTCCCAATATATGAAGAATCTCCAGTTTAACTTATGGGCCCAGAAGCAGAGAATGAACTCAAGCAGTATCACAACATGTTGAAAGCCTTTGAGTTTCTTGTTCAAGAAAGCTTTCACGTAGCACGTGATCCTTGAGTAAGATTCCCAGTGAAATGGTTGTTCTTACCTAGCGATAGCTACTGAACAGGAGGGAACAAAAATTCAGAAGATTGAATTTTTATATATATATAAAAAGTGTGGAAATATCAGTAGTTATGTAGAGGGTACATAAGTTTAGTGGACTATATTGAATGCTACTGTCTATACAGAAATGACCAGAACCATGTTTGGACTGAAATAACTCCTGATGCTCTTTGTAGTCCCTTGGTGGCCAAACCCATGAGACTGAAAATGTTCAGCTGAGAGATTGGTACCTAAATTGTCTTTTTGGGAAACCACACATTTTATCTCTCATGGGCTGCTGCAAGACTGTATATCCTTCAAAAGCTGATCCCAGGGGCATCAGTAAGGCAGACAGAACTTTATGTGCACAGAAAACACTGTATTTGTTTCCTTGCATAATAGACCATGCTGTCAGGATTTCTGCAGACATCCCAGGCAAAGGGCAAGATTCCACCCCTCAGGCTTGGTATGAGGGTGTTCATTCAGCTGCTCTGTGCCCACACAAAAGCCCTCTAACCAGAGAGCGCTATGCTGGGCATTTTGTTCTTCCAAGCACAGTCTTTTTGTGGCTTGACCAGATCCCAGAGTCAAAAGTGGTAATGCTCTTGCCATCTCATCTAAAAAGGTTGTCACAGTAAATCTGAAAGTCAAGTAGTAGAACAAGGCTGACAAGGTTGCTGGCAACAAATTGATTTCATAACCCTTGGGGAGAAACAGATTGAGACGTCAGCAGGATACAAGGGACCTCACGGGAAAAGCCATTGGAGTCTGTAGGAGGTATCTGCCACTCTGACTTATCTCACAGCTCATCACTATGTGTGACTGCCATAGTTAGTGATAATGAAAGTGAACTCATTTGTGGAATGGTTATCTTGGTCAGAGCTTGGATAGAATGTAAAACTTCATGTGAGTGACAATATTGTGAAATACAAGGAAAAGTCACTAACATTTTCTGCAGTGAAGCCTTGGAATACCCCACCAGGCAAACCAGGGAAAGAAGTGGAGAAAAAAAAATTAAAGCTGATTGATGTGACTTAACCTTTAGCTCTGATTTTGCTTGAATAATAGAAAACAACTTCTTTAATCTGATATACAATTAAAAGTACACTGCTTTCCATCCACACCCAAATTCCATTCCAAGCTCCAACAGGAACACCTCCTTGAAGTTAGCCTGGGACAAAGCACGTGGGTCATATGGAGACACTGAGGAAATAAAACTTGTGTCTCTTGCCTGTGACATTCAGAGGCATTTCAAAGCAGGATCATCACTATCATTTTGTGGCCTGCTCACAGCTTCATCCTGAGCCTAGCCTTGAGATGCTGTGCTCTCAGCAAATATTGTAATGCTTGTTCTCTTCTTTGCCAGGCAAAGAATGCCATGTTTATGTCCCTTACAAGACAGATAATTTTTTTCCTTCTCTTTTTTCCCCAACTCACTACCAAAATGTAATGAAAATATCTAGATTAATTTACGCCTTCTTTTGTCACCCACTGCTTGTGGCCTCACTCTCCCCACACTGTACCACATTGCTCAGACATAATTGCAGCCACAGACTCTGTGAGTCAAGCAACAACGGTAGGTCCAGGGATTCACAAGGCTGTTCTCCAAATGTGCTGCAAGCCTAAAGCAAGCATCTCTGTTAAACAGTACTGCAACTTTCTCTCTATGATAGCTAACCACATCTTATGCCCTCTTAGTTTGGTGCAGCAGCTTGAACGAGATCCTTAGAGGTTTTTCCCAGCTTTGTGATACATGTATTATTTTCTTCCAGATAAATCACATTTTATTTTCTCCTGATAGTTAAGATAAAAATAAAGCACTAGAAAATCAACTTCAGTTCCAAGAGAATATTACATTGGAAGCAAAGACATTGAAACAAGGGGTTCAGCACAGCAGCTAGGATTTTCAGATCTGCCTAAGGGCCAAACTCTGTAAGTGATAAAGGAGCTTAAAGATGGACTTAGGTGGAGCTAGGGTTCACAAATCAAAACTGACATTCAAAAGAGCAGCAGCACAGCTCCACCTAAAATGAAGGCTCCCTGTCCAATATGACCCAGCTCCTCCTTCAGCCCCATCAGGAGTCCAAAACTGCTGGAGATGAATGTGATCTAATAGCGGCTCGCAGGGCAAGCTCAGCACAAACTAATAAGCCTGCAGCGGTTTTCTTTCTAAAATAACTGCTGGAGCAGTAATTAAGTGGTAACAGCACTGATGCTGATAGGAGTGGTGAGAAGCTTGTTCAGAAAGTGGGAGACTTTGGTTCACTGACCTCCATGTCCTGTGGCAGTCTGGCTTGTATTTATCCTGCTGTAGCAGGCTCACCTGGAGAAAGCAACATGTTCCCTACTGCCAGCAAGATCTGTGCCTCCTCACAGACAAGGAAATAAAAAATCTGGAGCAGAGAATGAGCAAACAGACGTGGAAGCAGCAGGAGACCTCTTAACTTCTCCAGCTGGGTGCACAGTTGGAAGGCACAGAGCTCACCTCTGGTCCCTCCCCTCAGGACTGCTTCTGCATGTTTAATGAAATCCTTTATCTCATGTGCTTACTATTACAATTCTACTAACTCTGTATGGTCCATTGTATTCTTTTGAAGTTACATTTTACAGAGACTGTTAAACAAATTTCTATTATTTGCTCCATCAACATTAGATAGGTAAAGGGCTGTTTCCAGCATAGAGAAAAGAAGCAATAACCCTGTGGCAGAGGGAACCGCTCTTTGCAAACTAGTAGCTGTCTTCTACAAACTGTTTATCAAGTTCCCCAACTGAATTTAGGATGCTTCTGTAGTAAATTCAGGTTTCTGATTAGGAGCAAATTCTTGACTTATTTGGTTTAATATTTAGTAGTTTATTTCTGCTAGCATCTGGCAGAAAAAAACCCAAAAATAATCACAACGAATAAAAGCAGATTGATACAGGGAAAAGAGCACTAAAGTAATTTGGGAAAAACTTTATGCCTAGGAAACATTGCTTAAAACCATCTTTCAGTAACACAGTAAGAAAAAGGCACGTAGATTATTGTATCAGTAGAAGGTCTGACGGCATCACCAAATGATCCAAGTGGTTGCCATTCTGATATGAATGAGGAGCTTTCAGAGAAACTCATTCTATTTTATGAGCATTCAGGACACACACTTCTGCCCACACGCACTTCCATATTTCATTTAATAATCTTTAGACTGAAAGAAAAGGAATAAGTCAAAGAGATAAAGTGTAAATTTTTTCCCCTCGGAACAGAAAATACAACTTAAACAAAAGAGAAGGAGGACTTCAGATCAGAGCATGGAAGCGTGGGAGCTGTACTCTGTAATTGGATTGCAAGGGAATAAATTACGTTGAGTAAAACAGGATCCAGACCTCTGCATCTGAATAGTTTGGAATCTGACTTGGGTATGACACAGAGGCGTCAGACATCTCATGCCATTGAAGAAAACCAGTGTCTTCAAACAGGCAAGATCAACATATACTGTGCTATGTTTCAGCCTTTTGAGAAAATAGAGGAGGATTGTCAGTGTTCCAGGAAATCAGGACTTTTTGATTCTTTACCAGTGCTATTCTTTACTGGAATATAAGATAATCCTTTTAGTTCATACTGGGTGTCCGTGTCCAGGTGTTGGCAGGGGGGCTGCAGGGAGGGCATCTGTGAGAAGAGACCAGGGGCTGCCTCAATGTCAGACAGGGACAGTTCCAATGGACTCCCTGCTGCTGCCCGAAGCTGAACCCGTCAGCAGCACTGGTGGTGTCTCTGTAATGGCATATTTCAGAAAGGGTAAAAATATTGCATGGCATCTGTGAGAGAGTTGTCCCTCTGCAGCCCGTGGAAGATGTCATTGGAGAAGATATCCACATTACAGCCTGTGGAGGACCTCACACAGGAGCAGGCAGACAGTTCTGCCAGATCCTGTTACAATTCTTGCCTCTCTTTTCTCACTCATTGCTCCTGGTCAGGCATGACAGTGTCTGTCAGATTCTGCTCCTGAAGCTTTTTCTATTTGTGTTGGCTGCTTCTCTGTCTTGCTGGTGGGCCACCAGCACTCCCCGGCCTGTTCTCCAGTCTGTCAGCAAGAAGGGTTCTCACAAGGCCACTCAGTGGCCTAAAATGACATGTGCTTCGTGGGAAGTGTAGTTTTGAAGAACCTGGTTGTCTGGCATGTCCAAGGCAGATTTTTTAAGAATGAGATTTTCCAATCCTATCTTCAATTTGGGGCAGATTTTCACAAAGAAATTAAAAATAATAATAAATCATACTTTGCATATTCATCCCCCCTAAAGATTCTCAGATCATTAAGGAAGCATCTTTGCCCAAGGATTTTTGATCGATATATTAAACCGTTAAACAATGGAACTGAATTCCCATTCTCGTAATGACTCAGCATATTTTTTTATACATATATATCTGATACTATTTACAGCTTGAAACTCATAAGCACAGTCCAAATTATTTTTTACCCAACACAAATTCATTTGAAGGAGCACAAATGGAATGGTAAATACCAGCTCAAGTACTGAAGTTTGACATAGGTATTACCTGCTGAAAATTTGTTCTTATAAATCTATGGCAACTCTAGCACAAATTCTGCTCTACCTTTTGCAAATGTATTACAAATCTGGGTAAATATTAAATCTCTGTGTGGAGTCACAGATGAACTAATCAAAAAGCACAGTGAGGACATTGCCGTTTAAACATTCTTAACCAGATATGTTAAAGAGTCAAGGTATGACCAACAAGAGGCAATAAGACAGGATTATGCATCAGCTAGAAAGATGTTTCTGCTATAATATATAATGAACAGTTGTTGGATTCGTACTCTGGCTCTGTTGAATTTTATCAGTTATCTTTTTCTTCCATTCCTTTCTTTTTTAATCAAGACCAATATATTTTATGTTTTACATAATATATTTCATATTGCATTTTATTATATTTTTATAAAATATATTTCAGTATATTTATACATACTGTACTTTTATCAAGATCAACATATTTGTATATTACAGTTTATATTTATATTTTATTTTATAGAATCATAGAATGGTGTGGGTTGGAAGGAACCTTTAAAGGTCATCTAGTCCAGCCGCCCTACAATGAGCAGGGACATTTTCATATAGACCAGGTTGCTCGGAACCCCATCCAACCTGACCTTGAACACTTCCAGAGATGGGGCACTGACTAACTCTCTGGGCAACCAGTTGCAGTGTTTCACCTCACACATTATAAAAAATTTCTTCCTTATATCTAATCTGAGTCTACCCTTTTTTACTTTAAACCCATGACCCCTTGTCCTATTGCTACAGGCCCTACTAAAAAACTCTGTCTCCAGCTTTCTTACAAGCCCTCTCTACGTACTGAAAGACCACAGTAAGGTGTCCCTGCAGCCCTCTCTTCTCCAGGTTGAACAGCCCCAACTGTCTCAGCCTTTCCTAATAGGAGAGGTATTCCATCCCTCTGCTCATTTTTGTAGCCCTCCTCTGGACCCACTCCAACAGGTCCATGTCTTTCCTGTGCTCAGGGCTCCAGAGCTGGACACAAGACAACAGATGGGATCTAACCAGAGCAGAGTAGAGGGGCAGAATCCCCTCCCTCGACCTGCTGGCCACACTTCTTTTGATGCAGCCCAGGATACAGCTGTCCTTCTTGGGTCATGATGAGCTTCTCATCAAACAACAAACCCAAGTCCTCCTCAGGGCTGCTTTCAATCCACTCTCGCCCAGTCTGTACTTGTGCTTGGGATTGCCACGACCCATGTGCAGGACCCTGCACTTGGCCTTGTTGAACCTCATGAGGTTCACACAAGTCCACCTCTCAAGCCTGCCAAGGTCCCTCTGGATGGCATCCCTTCCCTCCAGTGTGTCAGCCACACCACTCAGCTTGGTGTCCTCTACAAGGTTTCCAAGGGTGCACTTGATCCCACTGTCCATGTCATTGATGAAGATGTTGAACAGTACTGGTTCCAATACAGACCACTGAGGGACACCACTCATCGCTGATCTGTATCTGGATGTTTGGCCGTAAACCACTACTCTTTAGACATGTTCTTTTATTTTCTGCTCTGAAGATGCTTTTTATTTATACACAAGAACAGAAACTCTTTATTCTTCGGTGTTTTAAGCCAAAAAAGTACCATTTTTAGTGCCTTATGTTCCCTGTAGCCAAAAAACCGAAAACAAATAAGACAATATTTACCATAATTAAGTGTTATGGAATATAAGAAATCTCTTTGCAAAAAGATTAGTGATACCTGTGTTTGATGGCTTTCTTTATCTTTATTTTCATCATTGTTTCCTTTTGCAGTAAAGTATCTTAGGGTTTCCATGAAAAGCTTGAAATAGTAACTATTTTAACATCTCTCCGCAGTGTGTTTTTGTTATTCCTATTCTGAATCATTCATATTAAATGCATGATCTAGTAATATTTTGACTGCTTCATGACGAACTGCAGGATGATAATTTGATTCTTAATTTATATAGGCATCTGTGTAAGTATCTTTTCTCTGAACTGTGAAAGACAATTCACCATAATCTTTCTTAATAATATTTTACATCTAGAAATAGAAGTATGCCATTATTATCTCTTTCTTGGTCAGTTCCATTTTAGTAGATGTAATTGTTACTGTGTAGTTCTCCTTACTGCTTTATTTTATCTCATTCTATAACCAGGAAGGTTTTCTTTGCATGTTATTACTAAGTTTTCCACACAGAGCTTTTCTTTTAAATTTTCATATTAATATGTGTTTAAAGCTGACCACTGCTGAAAAGAATGATTTTCTTATATTTGAAAATCTTGGAAGAGGACTGGATGGCTGTTTAGGAATAAAAAGCTATTGACACACTGTAGGAGTTAGGACATAAAGCAAAACCCAAGATGCCTGCTTTTTTGCCAGTTTTATTTTGTGAACAAGGATTTATTTTGTGAACAAGGATTTATTTTGTGAACAAGGATTCACCAAGGGGAAATCATGCCTGACCAATCTGATAGGTTTCTACGATGACATGACTGGCTGGGTAGACGAAGGAAGAGCCGTGGATGTTGTCTACCTCGACTTCAAGCAAGGCTTTCGACACAGTCTGCCATAACATCCTCCTAGGGAAGCTCAGGAAGTGAGGGCTGGATGAGTGGTCGGTGAAGTGGATTGAGAACTGGCTGAAAGGCAGAACTCAGAGGGTTGTCATCAGCAGCGCTGAGTCTAGTTGGAGGCCTGTAACAAGTGGTGCCCCTCAGGGGTCAGTACTGGGCCCAGTCTTGTTCATCTTCTTCATCAACGACCTAGATGAAGAGTTAGAATGTGCCCTCAGCAAGTAAGTTTGCTGATGACACCAAACTGGGAGGTGTGGTAGACACACAGGAAGGCTGTGCTGCCATTCAGCGAGACCTGGATAGGCTGGAAAGTTGGGAAGAGAGGAACCTGATGAGGTTCAACAAAGGCAAGTGCAGGGTCCTGCACCTGTGCAGGAACAGCCCCATGCATCTGTACAGGCTTTGGGTGGACCTGCTGGAGAGCAGCTCTGCGGAGAGGGACCTGGGTCTCCCCTACGAGGAGAGGCTGAGGGAGCTGGGCTTGTTCAGCTTGAAGAAGAGAAGGCTGAGAGGGGACCTTATAAGTGCTTATAAATATCTGAAGGGAGGGTGTCAGGAGGATGGGGCCAAGCTCTTTTCAGTAGTGCCCAGTGACAGGACAAGGGGCAATGCTCACAAACTGAAGCATAGGAAGTTCCGTCTGAACACGAGGAAGAACTTCTTCCCTCTGAGGGTGACGGAGCACTGGAACAGGCTGCCCAGGGAGGCTG
>Ga0065711_1044871_pt1 | contig 13829 bp, 5 predicted proteins | sample Hoacrofraction12_FD_59098 | JGI IMG/M metagenome (GOLD analysis project Ga0065711, IMG submission 59098) | Hoatzin crop microbial communities from Cojedes, Venezuela - Epithelial fraction 12 v2 (version 2) | ecosystem: Host-associated > Birds > Digestive system > Esophagus > Crop | place... | reverse complement strand
ATTTGGCTTTGTTGAACCTCATCAGGTTCCTCTCTGCCCAGCTTTCCAGCCTATCCAGGTCACGCTGAATGGTAGCACAGCCTTCTGGTGTATCTACCACACCTCCCAGTTTGGTGTCATCAGCAAACATATTTTCATTCTCTGCGCAAATTTTCATTTTACATACATAAGAATAATATCTATCTGTTGAAATGCACACATGCTGGGTGTCTGTTTATACATGGATATATTTATATTGGATATATCAAGGAAAGCTCAGTTCCTAACTTCAAACTTCGGCAGTGCTCTGAGGGACTTAAACAGGGATTTCACAGGATCAAAAATTCCAGCTTCTGCTAAAGGGAGAAGAGGCCTCTTCCTTTTTATTATTCTTTAGTTTTGAGTGACATGCAGCAGAAAAACTCAATGAACCAGATTACAGTCTCCCTCCCCCCAAGCAAATCCAGAGCAGATAGACCAAAGCCAGCCACGTTATTCCTGTTGTACGGCAGCTGAGCTGAGAGCAGACTCTTGCCATATGAAGTTTAATGAGATCTTGCCACTGCAGAGCTTCTGGAATAAGAGATTACAGTCGTATGACTGAACCTCTGAAAGTTTCTGACATTTAATATCAATAATTAAGCATTAGGATTGGTGGCAGAATCAATAACCCCTTGCAGTTATTGATCAGAAACTGCTGCCCTGTCAATCATGGAGCACAGCTGACCTTATGAAGGCTGAGCTCTGCTTCTCGCAGTGTCCCTTCACCACCTCCTTATGGCCTACTTGCCTCAGAAGTGCTTAAAAAGATGTGTGGATGCTGTTGTCAAGATCTGCTCTAACAAGGGGCTGCTGGGGCACTCAGCAGTGGCTGGCTGCTGCAGCTTGCTTGGGTACGGAAAAATCTTCAAAGTCCCGGAAGGCAGGACCACTGGAGAAACACTCCTTCCCCCATGGACTGACCTGCCTCTCAATCTGCCACATCTCTGCTGCCAAACCAGAGCAGCTGTCCCCTCTCCCTAGACTGAGACAGCATGATTCTCTCTCTCTCATGTAAACATGAAAGTACTTGAGACACTGTTTGCAGCCCAGGAAACTTTGTACATCGTAGGATGAAATCTCTCCACCATCCCTCCCCGCTGATCACCACTGGGGAAGCATCACTGGGTGCCACTGGAGAGCACCACACCACTACCTGTGGATGGGAGGCACTTAACTGGGCATGCAGAAGGCACTTAGCTGGAGAAATAATCCTCTGAAAAGTTCAGTTGGGTACCAGGGTAAATTTTTTCACCCATGTATCTCTAATGGTTTCCATAAACAAGGCTTTAGATTTTATTTCCCATCTGAAGTGAAGGAGTAGCAGTAAGTTACTATCTGCCAGTGGTTAAAAAATTAATAAACTACTACTATAAGTGTTATTACTGCTACTACTGCTAAATAATAATGCTAAACTAGCAATTAATGGAATATCACAATATAATATTTTGCAAAAGTAGTCTTCTTTCGGAAGAAAATCTTGAATTTTCATTCACCGACAATAATTCTCTAGAATAACTCCTCTCCTTCCCCCAGCTATTATAACAAACATAAATATCTTAATTCACAAATCTTTTCCCTTGGACTATATCTGCCATAGTTAGATGTGTTCAGAGAGTCTTACACCTTGGTATCTCCTTTCTTAGCATGTAGAAGCTCTAAGGTGCAGAGCGAAGTGTATTTCAACCAGACAATTCAATCATTGACAGAGAATGAACACCTTAAGCGACCCATAACATCTGTGAAACCTGTGACTCCCATGAAATACCCAGGGACATTCTGAATCAAAATACTTAAAATCTTTATTTCCAAATAATTGTAAAATTTTGCCCAAAAATCTCTAACAAAGCAAAACCACAAACCCCAGTATATAATCTATTTTTCTTACCAGCTTCAACAGTAGCAAAGAGATCCTGCCATCTCTGCCATCTCTTTCCCTGTCACCTACCAAATGGGTCCCAGCTGCTTAGCAGGGAGTTTTAAAAGATTCTCAAGCAGGCGTTCAGAGTCTTCCCAGTAGTAAATACCGTACTTCATCTTTTTTGCCTTGTGTCATGCCCATGAGTGGCATGTGACAGTGTTTCACATCCTCCTTCAAGCAATGCATCTCTACAACCTGGTTTAATATCTGTCCCTGAAGGAGAGTTAATAGTTATTTAACTTTTTGGACTAACAACGAGTAAGTATTTTTAGACTTGGAGATATCTATAGATGTGGATTTTAGTCTTTAGAGATATTAAAATCACATAAGGGCTTAGATGTTACAAGAAATTTTGATTAAACCTTATATTAAGAAATCGCTGTAGAAGTAGGTGTCTGTGGAAATCAGGAGAGAAAGGTACGCACAAAGAACAGTACTGGTTGTCTTCCTTTCTCTTGGGACAGCTCCCGTCTGAGTGGAGATGGGCCATGTACGCAGTATACCTCCTTCAGCAGGGAGCTGGAAGCAAGGGAAGCTTGAGGATGCTGTAAGTCTGCTCAATCAGCTAATGAAAATTAACTCTGCTGATGTATGGGTGAAGTTGAGTATGTTACTGGCTGAGTTCAGCGAGATTATCTATGGATGGGAAAAAGTCACTATGTTTGTCTCCACTGTATGCTGCTCAGTTAAGTCCAGTCATTATGCTTATCCTAATTCAGCACTATGGCAGAGAGTACGACATACCGCAGAAGGACCTAGCAGCGATGACTGGCTGATAATGCTTTGAAAGCCTATTTTGTAGGAACCATCTTGCTGGTATCCTGTTGGACTATATGACCTTTACAGTTCTCTTCCAACCCAAACCATTCTATGAACTCATCAGTCTAAACCGTAACCTTGGAGTTCACTGTCAGGTACAATCAGGCTACCAAACACTGTCACCATGGAGAAAACGAGGTGTAAGCTGTGACTCACCTGAAGACTGTTTCACCTTGACACATTTTAAATGAGAGAAATGTTGAACTCACACTGAAGACCTGAGACCTGGGCACAGCCAATGAGACGTAATGATTTTGACGTCTATGTGTACCATAATATGCAAATACTGAGATAAATCCCAGCCCACAGAGTAATTTAATAAATGGGGACAGGGGCTACAAAGTAGGGCTTCAATTTTTCTCAGTGATTTTCTCAGTCCTTAGGGTACAGATTATTTCCACCATGGACACCAGGCACCCCACCTATTTCCAATTATGTTATGCTAGTGCAGACTTTGGAGAAGGAAAAGAAATTGCTTCAAATCACTTCAAAAAGATTGAGTATTGAAAAGTTAGTCACTATATTCCTGTGTGGACACTTTCTTTTCTGAAATTCTGCATAAAAGACGCCTTTCTCTAGCATGAGAATTTGTCAAATGCCTAGAGGATGTCTACTGAATGTGACTTAGATGTGAAACAGACACTCTGCTGTTTAGTATCCCCAGGACCTACACATTTGTGGCCAAGTCTAGGAACACATACAGACACCCAGAAACCCTTTTCTATTAGCAAACTGGGTGCTTCCAAGAGCTCCAAGGTCTCCAGGGCTGAGAGAAGAGTTTCCAAAGTTAAAAGTTTTCCCTTTTCTGCAAAAAATGGCAATAGGTACTAACATCACCTGTGTTTGTCCTTTTTGTGCAGTGACCTATCTGGGACCAGGGACAGATGTTTCCTCCACTGAGCTTGCCTGGGAATAAGGGTGCTTTTCTCTTGAGTGGTAGCTGAGGTCTTGAGTCCACTCTGGATGAGGAAAACCGGGGGTTTTCCACTGCTCATGTGAATGCACCAAACAACAGAATTTTCCTCATATGCCTGAAAATCTTGTGCAAGAAAGATGTTGTGGAGTCATGCTTTTATGGTTGCAGTTTTTGTACTAGACATCTCAATTACAAGTCCTACAGGACATGTTCAGACCTGTTATTGGAGCTGGTTGTTACTTCCTTAGAAATGTACTGGCCTACAATGATATCTATGTGCTTTGCAAGGTCTGTGAACTAAACCATGCCATTTGCATGGTTTCCCTTGCAAAGAAATTAGAAAAGATTCCCAAGCAGGAGGAGCTTTCACCAAACCTCACTGAAACAGGAGGAAAGAGTCAGAATCCAAAGGATCATCCAGACTGTGAGGGGGCCATAAATACTTATTGTTCATGCTAAACCTTCTGCTGCCGTATGCTCCTTGTTGCCATTACCTGTGCTAAGGAAATGTAGCCAGCATGTATGTGCCTTTCCTTATGTGGTGAATATACCTTCATTTTTTGGGGGGGCAAACACTCCCTCAGCTGTTCTGCTCCTCAGCACACCATCTGCAAAGATGGAGATGACAACACTTTCCCATGTCAGAAAGCCTGATAGTGGAGGCCTTCGTGATTTCAACAGATGGTGCCTTGGAATTTAGGAGAGGAAATCAGCTGGTAATCTGGATTTAGAGAGCTACACACACTTCATTTCATGCATCACATTAGGACAAACCTCCTGGTGCCTGTTCCTCAGGCTGGGAGCTTGCCCAGGGAGGGCTGTGTAGACACTTTGTATAACACAGAGGCTATTTCAATTTTAGTCCCTTTCCTTGCACAGGTACAAATGGCTTAATTTTGTAAATAATGGCAGAACGCATCTAAGGCAGGACAATTTAGATGGATATATTTTGGCTGACATTTAAGATCTTTAATAAATAATCTCCTCCTCACCCACACCTCTCCCAGAAATCATGTATTTTTGCACATATTTTATAACAAACCCTAATAAAGAAATTATCCAAAATGGCACCTGTTAAAAAAAAGAATAATCCCAAAATGTAGGTTATTGAAATATGAGTGTAATATAGAAATGATAGCAGTGCTGAAATTAATGACCTATCTGTCTCCTGGTGCACTTAAAAAAGTCTCTCATGTATTTTATTTTATTTTTTATTAGAAAAATGTATCTTTAGCTCTAAAAGATCTTACTGGGAAGGGCGAGGAGAAAAATGTGACTTTTTAAAAGCCAAATTCAGCTAGACTTTTTTTTCCTCACTTGAAAAAAAAAAAAAGATTTTTCATAAACATATTTTTCCCTCTGGCTGGAATATTAGGACAGTATATTAAATTCCCGCCCCCAATTCCACAAAAGGAAGACCCAGCTACATTTACATAATAATGTCCCTACTGTGCTTTTGACAGATGGGTTTCATCGACACAGACATACTGTTAGGGGGTTAGCAGTAGATTAAAAAAACAACAACAATACAGTGTAACGTAATAAAAGTGTATTGTAATGTACATCATAACTTTTGGCCAAGGTTAAATTTCCAGTTGGTGTATGAAAGTCGTATTCCATTAGACAAAATAGATGTCACACTGCAAAGCATTAAAGATGAGTTGACTGAGCCATTTGTTTTTATTTATAGTACATTATATTTTCCTTGATTCTATTTATTCAGTGGATGGAAAAAAAAAAAAAAAAGAAATCCTTCATTCCCCCTTACTCACCTACACTGCTGCACCACAATGTTATTGTGTTTTCCATGTGAGGCTGCCCACAGTGCAGACGGCTGTACAAAGTCACAAGATTCACCTGCTGTAGTTGCAACAGTCCCATATAGATATACCTGAGCAGGGTGCAAGCTCTTACACGGTTAGCAATCCAGCCACAGCAGTACTGAGCTCACCTAGCAACAATTCAGCTCTGTCTACACTACTGAAGTCATCTCTCCAGTGAGAGCTGGTTCCTGCTCTGCTTATAACATCAGAAGCCAGACAGGAGTCCGTGCTGCAGCTCACTAGCTGAGCTGCCATGAGACCCCAGCTGTCCCCACTCCTTGCAGTCTGTCCCAGGCCTCACAGAATAAACTCTTTTGCAATATAGGGACTCTTGGAAGAGACATTCAGGTGAATTTATCAGGGTGGCATGTGTGGTCCTTCCCCGGAAGTACCAACCATTACAGTGCTCACTCTGGTTCAATGTACAGCTGGGTCCTGTGCATTGTCCTCTCCTCACAACACCTCTGTAGCCGCCTCCGATCCTCAGAAGATTCTCCAAAAGCCTCTGAAGAGAAAAGAGAGAAGCATGTGCCTTATTTTTATTGTTGTTTTTTTCCCCTTTTCTTGCCCCTCCAAGCTCCAGCAAATTTGTGCCTTTCTTCTATAATAGCTTTGTGCGGCTTCATGATAAAAGTCATCCATGAAAGAGACAGAGCAGTTTTTTCTGCATGTCTCCCTGAAAGGTATTCTTTGTTGTGAGAGCTTCACAGCCTCTTTTTAATGTCAAGTTATATGGTTTTGGGGGCTTTCCCAACTCCATCAATCCCCCTGACGGCACAGACACTTTGGGTGGAGTGGTGAGGACAGAGCTGATAAACTGCAGCCTCCTCCGGTACTGGACTCTGTCCAATGAGACAATAATGCTCTCCCCAGGAAGCAGTTTATGCTCTGTCTAAAAACATTTTCCCACCAGGAGGTGGTAGCCAAGATGCACATGGGGACAGGTGCCACCAGGCATCACATAAGGCTGACCATCCTTAGCAAGCAGAGCTGAGGCAATGGCCTTCTTGGGTTGTTCCTCCCCTTTTCACGGCAACACACAGCCAGAGGGTCTCATCCTGCCTTGGGGAAGCTGTTGTGATGCCCTACACAGCCGAAAAACTTAGGAAGATCTGTAGTGGAAATCACTGAGAGAAGACATTCACTGGAGAAAAAAGGTGAAGGGAAGGAGATGCAACAATGAAAGATATGGGAAGCAAGTTGTTAAACAGAGAGCAGGTGGCCCTGTTTCCTGTCACTCTAGGTTTCCTTCAGTATCTGCCCATTGGGCTAAACACAGTACGGCACAGGTAAAGGGAGTTCTTATGAAAAGGAAGTTACAACTAAAGGGAATTGACTTGTGCACGAAGAAAGGATCTGGATTTTCCCACTCCGCATGGAAGAGGCTCCAATGGACTCAGTTCACTCCTGTTTACATTTTGTGTCTGCAGAAGAGTGAGGAAATGAATCCCAGACCATCCACAAGGTGCAACAAGTATGTTCTTCCATTTATTCCACTCCCCATGAAGCTCCAGAAATGAGCCCTGAAACAGAAAAAGCTTAAGTATTATAACAGCAGGCTGGTGCTCCTGGTTCCTCTTTTGGTCATGACAGGCAGAAAGATTGTAGGTACCTGTTCAGTCGCGCAAGTCATTGAGGTGGATATACAGACAATGAGGTATAGGCAGTATATTTTATTTTCCCTTCTTTACCCTGTATTATAAAGCATAAGAGGTCATGCAACATTTCGGTTCTTTTCAAATTCTATGCTGCTATAGCACCATGATCATGTCAGAAGTGCAGCTCGATTTACTTCCCATTCTGGAAAGGGACCCTTTTCCTGACATCACATTTCTAAACTTGACTTCTGATGTTTGAAGTCAAACACACATGCACACAGAAATGCATTATGCAATGGGCTAACATAGCACTAATCTAAATTACTCTTTACTTATGAGTAGAAGTACATTACATATACCAGAAGGAAGAGTTTTTTTGTTTGCTTTTATTGCTTAATCACATTCTGAAGAGGTCATACGTGAAAAACAACTCAAAGAAAAATGTTTTTTTCTCTATTATTTTTATCAACCTTCCTTCTAATTTATTATTGTGAGATTGTACAGCTATCTGTTTTTAATTTCCTATTTAAAACACGTCTCTGACTTGTAAATAAATCTTTTTTTTCTGGTTCAAGTCAAGTTTTAGTCTCCAAGTAATGAGGAAAATGCATTGAACACCAATGCCCTGTTCTAGGGTTGTTGATAAGGTGAAATCTAATTATGTTCTGGTCTTTGCACTTGCTGGAGATGTTTAGAACTTGTTTATACTCAGTCTCAATGCAAGGTAAACAAATACATCATGTTTGTGTTTTTGAGAATCAGCTTTCGCCACCTGAAGAATGTGTTAGTGGTCTAGCATCTGTCTGCACAGGGCTGCATATGGGGAAGAAGAAGGAGGAAGCCATTTATGTCATGTGTTCAGTTTAACCAGGGAAAGCTAAATCCAGTCATCTGAGGATAGCAATGCTTGCCAAATTTCCAAATAAATCCAGTTCCGTGAAAGATGTGTGACACTGGGATAAGGATCAGGGAAGGATCCAGCCATTCTGATTAATGCGTGTCTTGAATTTGCAGGTAAATCTCTGATGGAGTTGGAGGCAGTTGTTCTTTCCAACAGAAAATGGAAAGAAATTCAGTGATGTCTAAGAAGTACTCATTGTTTCCCCAGGAAAGAAAGCTTTTAGATAATGAAGCTTTTTTTTTTTTTTGCTTTTGCTTCAGTATTTAAACTCTGATGTGCAGTGGGTAAAAAGAGAGTCATCCATGCAGATAAGAAGATCCTCAGATGCTGCTGCAGGGCTAAGTCAATTGCTTTCCTCCTGTGTTTGCTAAAATTGGTACCTCCTGTGCAAAATCCTTGATAAACAAATAGCAGTATCATTCCAAATACGCTGTCATCATCATCATCATCACAGACCTCCTCCTGGCCACCACAAGATGAAGGCCTGACCTTAAAAATGACACCCCTGGCTCGGACCAAATGTGACCATTTTTGTCGCTGCCATCTGTCTATTCATCTTTGTGACAGGCAGCCCTGGCTCTGCTCACTGCCCATCCACTACAAATAGACGAGTGTCTGCAAATGAGCTTCACTTAAATGGAGGGAGTTGATACCAGCCTCAGGAAAGTATTTCGCACATCACAGTAGGAAAGGGCGATTGTTTTTGTTCGGATTTGTCTTTTATTTCTTGTTGTGCTTATAAGAAAGGACATTTTCTTCCTTGGGGGTAATACAGAAGTGAGTTCATTGTTTGTACGGGTAGATAGCGTAAAGGACAATAGAAAGGTTTCAGGGATGTGGTCCAAGCAGAAAGGACACTGTGGGGTAAGGGTTGGAGATACCAGTGAGAAAAGAAAAAAAGTATTTTTTCTGAGGTAAATACTCAGTAGTAAGACCATAGGGAAGGTAATAAGTTTCTGGAAGGCACTAGGGATTTGTTTTGAAAATCATCTGATTAAACCACATTCTTCAAGCAACCAATAAAAACATCAAGCTTGCTTCTCACCAAAATATCTTACGTCCTGGAAATTAATGATAATTTGGAGGAAATAAAGACCAGTGATCAAGGTGCAAAAAGACTTGAGTTAATGTGTCCGTTCTGCCATAAGCATGTTTTATAAATCTGGATAAAAAGACCCAACCTTTCTGCACCAACGTTTCACAGGTAGAGACCTGTGAAATTGGTGTTACACCATAGATTTACCTTTCCAGAGCTTAGAAAAGGAACATGAATGGGAAGAATCCAATACAGATTCATAGCTTTTCTACTGACAGCATTGTCTTATTATGCTGGGTCGCTTTAATAATAGAGTGTGCTGTTCAGGCCCCAGTTTTCACCACAAACTCATACTGGTTCTTCTTTCTACTAGGACTGGAGTCGGAAGAAATGTGCTGTTTGACCATAACATACTGATCCTGTAAGTCTCTTCTGTCCTTGATGCAAGAGAGCAGTGCTGGAGCTGTGTTCGCTGGAAAATGTGCCTTATGAAGAGACAGGAAGAAAAGGGCAGGTGTTAAGGCAGGATGTAGACAGCATATTCTGGGAGGTGCGTGAGGCAACCAGAGGAAAAGCGTTAGAGAGACAGGAATGGGGGAGGAGAGCAGGCTGCATTACAGAGAGCAGACTGGAGGACTGACAAAGTGAGCTGTGGATCCTGGGCAGGAGCAGGGAGGATGGTTCAGACAGGAGTGTCATTGTGTGCTGCTTGGCTGCTTTTCCAGATGGAGACTTTTGAAGCCAGGCATCACTGACGGTTTGCCCATAAGTGGTGTGCCAGCATCGGAGATATTTATCAGGTTGGCACTATCAATCCCTCACTTACATAAGCACTTAAGTTAGTTGACAACTGTTTAAAAGTTGTTAATAACATTTAATGGTAGTAAAATGATCAACTTTTTGTTTTACCTCTAAGCACCTCTACTGCAGGGAACAAAGCCAGAGGGATACAAAACAGGCGTCACATTGGTACAAAAATATTGGCATTTTGCTTTCAGCATGATTATTATTATTTCGGCAACAATTGTGTCTAGACAGCTCAGACGAGACTGGGGTTCATTGGTGATCAATATAGAACAAAAGCAGACTGCCTTGAAGAGCTGGTCATATAAATGGGCAGGGCAAAGGAAAGGTGAGAAGAGAAAAAAGAAATGCAGAGAAGAGATTTATTCTAGGAGGCAAGGCAGGTCTCTAGCCAAGAAAGGAACAGTATTAAAATCTCCTGGTTACTGTATTGGTATTTAATCTGTGTCTACAGACTTCTGACACTGGGCTGTAACATGACTGTCTAGAGTACTAAGAAAAAATCAGGACTGCATTCTGTCATGAAGATGCACTTCCTCGACTGCATCATGCATCCACATACAGACATTGAGTCAGCTGACTTCTTTTCTTTGGGCTCTTCTGGTAGTGGGTGAGTTTGGATGGTCTTCATGTGAGAGGGAAGGACTGGGAAAAACTGGGTTGTTGTAGGAAAATACAGGGCACAAGAAGGACCCGAGGGATCTGATTAAAATGACAACACAGTTCTTATAGCCCCGGACAGCTCCAGAAAAAGTGGTGATCTCATTGGTCTGGTCTGGTTGCACTTTACCAGGGTGAGATGGCATCTCATGAATTCATGTCTGAATTTGGAATTACTGTCTGCCCTTTTGAAAAATGTTAATGCTGTCCACGACTAGTCAGAGCCACAGTGTGCATCATCAGTAGTCTTTACTGCGCAGCTGGTTTGTCATATAAAAGATGAGATTGTCTCAGGAATAGCCCAAATCCATGTGTACAGCTGCCATTCATGCAGCTCAGGGACACTCCCAGATGGACACAGTTTTGGAGTTCTTGTTCTTCGGGAAGTGAATCTCTCCCCTTTCTTTTCCCAGATCCCAGCACAAGACCTTTCCACCACAATATGGTTAAGGAACATTTGTCTTAACAGTAGTCTGGTATGACAGAACTGGTTACTGTGTACAGAGGAGAGGAAAAACACCCACACTGGTGTTTAATATCTCAGCCTACCTGAATTTTGGCCTGAGATACTCTGTGTGGTGACTAGATCTAGAGGTCTGGCATTATGGGTAATATCCTCAGATTCCATTTGTGTGCCTCTAGTGCCCATTTGAGGCTTTGGATATGTATGGCCAAGGAATCACGTGGTTTAAAATGTGAATCCAGGAAAGGATGGGCCACAAAGGTGGTAAACCCAGGTCTAGAATTCAGAAAGAAATGGAAACATCACCTTAGCAAGGAACTGAGGTCTTGCTGCGAGGCAGCATACAGCATTTTAGCATGGCACATTACCTAGATTTAAGTGGCAGCTTGTCACTGTGGGACCTTGTGCTGCATTTCTGTTGTGACTAACGAGCCTGTATAGCCAAGTGGGCTCCTTGCATTGCTACTAGAGAGGAAAGAGAAAGGTGATCTGAAAAGTTTATGGTGTTGAATAGAGCCCTGAAGCACACAGCTTCGCTTTTCCCTCCCATTGCTGCTGCAGATTTCATTTTACTTTATAAAGGAGAGAAAACAGCAGCAAAGAGGTGAAATTCATTAAAGACTCTGGATTACACAGGTGGGATAACAGTGAAACTTTGACAGTTTGCACCAGAAGGGAGCAAGCATGGGGATCTCACAGCCTTGGTGTAGGCAAGACAACCTGGAGGTGGAGTTCTGGTCTTAGTATGCATGACCTAAATAAGTTACTTCAGGCACCAGCTTCCCCCTGCATGTCTACACATATGTTGTTTCCATTCATAAAGTAGAAAGGCAGGGTTTAAAATCAAAGTTGGTCTCTAAGCATGTGTGTATCTAGCCCAGGGATCATCTTTGTGATGGGGGTCTTGACTTTGAGGCCCCAATTCAAACAATAATAAGAATGCGAAAAACAAAACTCTGCTTTAGTGAAGGAAACACACAGTTTAGATCTTTTTTGTAATAGTCTAGAAATTAGCTGGCCGTATTTTTTTTTCCTTGCTGCCTTTATAAAAAATTACTCTGGATGCAATAAGCACAAGGTGTTCTAATTGAATAGATTAGTTTACATCCCATAGTGTGAAAAGCTATTTCAATCTGATATACTATATGTTCTTGCACTATCTCTTTCCCATTTCATGTAGAATTACCTGTTTTAAGTAGTATTTTATTTAAGAATGTTTAAAAATGTGTCCTTGATTAAAGAAAAACTGATTTAAGTTCCATAGAATTTATTTTATAGAAACAAATTTTCACTTTAGGGTGCAAGAAGATGAGAGGAGGAAAGCAGAAGCAGTGCTATCTATCACAATATTTTCTCCCTGTTTTATTGCATTTCAAAGGTCCCTACCTTTACTAGTCATGAGAACTCATAGCCTGTGGCTAGAACAGATTTTTATTAAGTGAAGGTTAAAGTCAGGGCCAGAACATATCCACTGTAATATGCTTAGAGACAAAATACTCTGACCCAGACATGTGCCATAGTATCAACTCCAAAACAGAAGCAAACACAATGCTTCCCAATTGTAACTGTGTTCCTGTTAGTGTAAAGACTTCTGCATGTTCTTCACCCAGGCTGAGGTGGAACATCCTTAAAGGTGTCACAACAGGAATTACGTGGAGGATACACACTTCAGGTAGTGTGGGATCCAGCTGCAGAAACAAAGAAATGAGAAGTAACCTCAGCAGCTCACAGGACAGGTCTGGCCATCAGATAATCTCTTGGAATTATACACAGCAAAGCTGGATGAAACTGCTTCAGGGAAGAATAATACCCTAATGAATTTATTTCTCAAGCTGTTGGGGTGTTACCCACAACAAGACAAACACAAATTTTTACTGCCATTTAGACAAATTTCAGTTCAGGGACAGGAAGCTTAGATGACCTGCCACTGAGAGAAGCAGAACCCAGGTGTCCAGTCCATCCTTGAACCAGAGAGATGGTGATGTCTGCATGCAACACAAATCAAGGAACAACCTTCTGTGTATTGCAGTCCCATCTGTGTGGGCTGTAAGTATTGAAAATAATGGACTCCTTGAAGTGGGGTAAATAATCAGATTTATCAGAATTCCCTAGAGAAATTGCCCCTGTAGAAACCCCAGAGCAGGTGCATTTCCTGAGACCACCAAATGCCATTGCAACAATACAAGTGAAGCTCAGGGCCTGCCCCAGCCTTTCATTGCTGGCACTGTGCATGGTCACTGTAGGCAGCTGTGTTCATCCTAAAGTTGAACTTGGTGGCCAGAGAGAGGCTTGGGCAGTTCTTGGCCACAAGCAGAGGACTGTCTGTTAGTGTGTATCTCCACTTGTGAGAGGTGAACAGTGTTTATGACAAGCCGTAGGAACACATCCATTGGAAGACAAGAAAACTGAGAACAGAGCCTATAGATGGCTAGGATACAGACAGTCTAATATTGAATGAAGATCTGTGTCACACTCCTCTTCTCTGTAGACTAAGTAATCAAGGGGTCTTTTAATATAAAATGCATGAATGTATGTCTAGGGAAAACAAGCAGTATTTTCTAAACTCTGATACCTAAATAAAATTAAACTGTGCTAATTTCAAAAGTTTTTTTTTTGAGGGGTAAGAAAATTACAAGTTCTCACTCTGCTCCAGTTCTCCGGCAGCCAGATTTGCAGAAGATGTGGAGATGCTAAGCAACCTGGGTTAGTGCCTCCCTAGCAGCTGGAGCTGTAGAGAGGGTGGGAGCTGGGTGGGAGCTGGGTGCTCAGCCCCTGCCTCCCTGCCTGCTGCAAGGCTCCCACTTTTGTCACTTTCCTGTCTGTGTACTGAAAGTTAATTTGACAAGAACCTTCTTAGGGAGGAGGGGGGG
>Ga0065711_1044870_pt1 | contig 13829 bp, 7 predicted proteins | sample Hoacrofraction12_FD_59098 | JGI IMG/M metagenome (GOLD analysis project Ga0065711, IMG submission 59098) | Hoatzin crop microbial communities from Cojedes, Venezuela - Epithelial fraction 12 v2 (version 2) | ecosystem: Host-associated > Birds > Digestive system > Esophagus > Crop | place... | reverse complement strand
AAGACCCGCCTGGACAAGATCCTGTGCAGCCTACTGTAGGTGACCCTGCTTCGGCAGGGGGGTTGGACCAGATGACCCCCAGAGGTCCCTTCCAACCCCTACTATTCTGTGATTCTGTGATTCTGTGATTTATTCAACTGGCTTGAAAATCTGAAAGCTTTTTTTCATTAGAAAAAGTTGTGGCAGCAATTTAAAAATTAAACAACTCTCATGCCCCGAAATGTTTATTGCTGAATTACTCTTCTAGGATTTTGCTGGATCCTGCTGTGCCATTTATCCCTCTAAGAAGCAATTTCTTAAAGATTTCACCATTACCTGCTTGCTGTAATAAAAATATGTTTGCTTTTTGCAACTTGAAAAATGTATGTATGTGCAGGATGTCTACATGTGTAGTGCTTTTCTTCTGGGGCAGAGATCTGGAGGAGCAAGAAGGAAATAGAATATCCCATCTCACCCGTTTCCTCCTAACATGCAATATTTACAGATTGGTTCTATGAAGAACAACAGCCTTTCTCTGGGAGACATCAGATCAGTGCTTTCTCGGACCCCGTCTGCAGGTCTTGCTCTTTAATTCAAATTACTCCCCTTGCGGCACCTGGGATGTGTGCCCCCTTACTGACCCTCTTTCTTTCCTTGATGCTATGTGCTTATTCTGTCCTCTGATTGAAACCTGCCTGTTGCACAGCAGAGGGGGGGACTGGCCGCCCTCCTGCAGAGGACCTATGTTTGAAGTGGAGCATACTCCCCACTGCACGGAATCACAGAAGATCGTTCAGGCAGGCAGGAGACTCTGGACATCCCCTCGTCCAACCTTCTGCCCAGCTGCAGAAGTCTGACCAGCAGCTCACCCCGTTGAGTTTTGAGTGTATCTCCAAGGATGAAGACTGCCTCTCTGGGCAACCTGCACCAGTGAGAAGAACCTGGCTGCAACTTCTTTACTCCCCCCACACCAGGTGTTTATATGCATTGAGGAGTTCTCCCCTCTCAGCCTTCCCTTCTCCAGGCTGATCAGTCCCAGTTCTCTCAGCCTCTCCTCGTACGAGATACTCCAGTCACTTAACCATCTCAGCATCCCTTTGCTGGGTCCACTCCAGCGCGTCCGTGTCTCTCCAGCACTCTGCATTGCAGTCCCCACGCACGGGAGCACTGAGCGGTGCTGACCCACATGTGGGTCAGCACAGGCCCACCAGGAGCTGCCCTACTCGCAGTACCCTGGGGAGAGGTGTTAGACCGATCCCTTCTCCTGGCTTAATTCCCCAGAGCAGCAGCTGGGGCAAGGATCCCCCACACTGTGCCTCTGACGAATGTAGGCTATCGATCTGACTGTCTCACAGCGCCTGCAGTTCTGTCTTGTGAGATTTTTTTTAAGCACAAGTGGCGGCTCTTTTACATTGTTCCGAACAGCAAAGGACCTGAACTTTCAAAGCTGCCAAACTCTAAGCAGAATCCGAACTACTTATCTTCACACTCTGCTCACTAAGGACTTTTTTTTTTGTTTGACTTGGATCCCTGGCATGTAATCTTAATTTCAAGTCAAAGACAGTAAACTCTTCAGTGCTTTGAAGGCTCATCCTGACCTAAGTAACTCAAATCGTGACTATTAATGAATTACACAAATTTAGACTGAATTTTGTTAGGTATTGCTTAACACCATACCTCTTTGGCTACTCTGAGATACATTCACACTCTCAGAAGAAAAGGTAATTTGCCCTTCTGCTCAGGCATCCCTGCTGCAGATGTTTTGAGACTGACAAGTGTTTCTCAGTGTATTCCCTCAAGACCCTCTAGGCTTAAACTGAATCTCAAAGACAATTATCAGTCTCCTACTTCGTATACGCTGAGTTCAAGTTCACTGTAAGTAATTATATTCAGCGCCCTGTTGCAAAAGAGACTCAATCTAGCCCTACTCTGTTAATGCCACTGTTTTATGCTCAGCATCCAAAATACATGAAATTTTACTGATGCAAGGTCTAGAAACTGCAGCAGGAAACACTGGAAACAGCAAACAACCCAAAATCTCCCGGAGAACTGAAGTGGAGAAAACACTTGCGTCCTTTTATCTCAGAGAAATACTTTCAGACTTCTTCACGTTGATGGTTTGGGATTCTGCCAATGTACATTTATGAGATTTAGTCTTACAAAAATTCACCTGTATAAAATCATTCTGAAAAATCTGTGGTTTTTTATTTCATTCTACGGATGGGGAATTTTGTCATTTTATGAAAACCTCTTTACCACTTACCAGATTAGACACAAAGAAGAGTCATTAACCTTAATTACCATTCTGTCTACATAGGAGGCATGCTCAGGAGGCCAGTTAAAGGTAGAAAAGTGGGTTTTTTTTCCTCTTCCTTCTCTGTAAAAGGGAGCAAAAGGTAAAAATGCAAACTTTCCATTCTGGGCAGCAAGATAAAATGGCTAAGCAGGGAACTAAAAAGGGCTCACAGAAGGTATAAAAAGTACCATAAGGAGGTTTCTGGTAGAAGCGGAGCACCTGTGGCTCCTTGTCTACCAGCCACAGTCATGGACAGCTTCTAGCCTGGGGAGGCTCTCGGAGAATTTCTCTGAGGCAGCACAGGGGACACAGACCTAAGCCCAGTCAGAAAACTGCAGATAATGTTTCTTACTAAGTACAGACTCTTTTATCACTCACCCTGTCACGTGAATAACAGCTCTGAATGTCCACTGATATATGCATGGGCAGCTATATAAAGGAAGTGTGTTAAGCAATGCACGTTGGATTTCAACCTGTTTTACCCATGTGTCAAGTGTCAGCTTGAGAAGGAAGGCAGAAAATCGGGCTCTGCATGGTCCTAAAGTGCAGTCGTAAGGGCGGTTCTGTCAATTTTCAGTTCTGCCTCTGATTCAAATGTCAGCTTCATCCTTGAGTGAAAAGCAGAATATCCCATTCAATCAAGAAACTGCTGTCCCAGATAACATGCAGTCTGCAAGGCCGGAAACAAAAGGCAGCACCAGACTTTGTCAGTAGAAACAAATTTGAAGAACTCTCTAGTTAGTGCTGCTCACTGCTTCACTCAGTTTCCTGCTGTTTTCATACAAGTATTATTAAAATGGACATAATTTCATATGGCAGACACTAGAATAATTTCCAATTATTACATTTCTGTACTATTTCAGCCTTTTTATTTTATATGGGAACATTATGCATTTATACATGATAATATTTTAATTAATATTTTTTCTATTTAATCTCCAGCTCTGGTGAAATTATTCATTTTAAAACAGTCGTTAATTAAAAGCATGTGTGAAACTGAAGAAAATGTTAAGCTTTATCTCAAGTTTGTTTCTTCGAACACAGAATCAACATTTTTTTAGTAAATATTAAGCCTTCAGGATTAAGGTAGAGAATATGTGGATAAAGAAAAAAGAAAAGTAGAACAAGCTAAGAGAGTGTGATTTAATGTGATATGACAGTAAACCAAACCGAAACAAAAACACCAGAACAAATGGGGGCTCCAAACCCAAATGTTAAGTCCATACTACCATCAAAGCCAAACAGCAGAGGCAAATAGTTTTCATACTGCTATCACTTTACATCTAGCAAAATATGCAGTACGAAACAAACCTCTTGCACTTAGGCCTGAATCCAGAAATGATACTGAGATGCCCATATCCATTTGAAATTAATGGTCCACTTAAATCAAAGGAAGAAGGAATCTCAAATCTGATGCAATGTTGAGGCTTGAAGCACTATGGATAAAGAGCAGAACCTCTCTCAAGCAATTCAGACATCTAGCTAATGGCATGCTGGCTGATGAGAAGTGCATTTCCATGTGTCTTTTCCTATACACTCTATATAGGTAGTGGCACCCTGGCATCCAGACACCTGAAATTCAGATATAATGATACTCCCTGCATTTACATTCTTTGTGCATCTTAAATTCTGCCTGCTCAAGTGAAAAACACTGAGAATCCTAACTTATTGGTGCCTGTGTGCTTTGGTGGGACTCATTGCTAGGTTCACAAAATATGGTGAATATGGTCCTCTATTACATCACTTCTGTAAATGGAAAGAACCATTACTGAAGAACAGCAGGAATATGGCAATCTTAATGATGAAAATTAATAAAAAATTAATTAGAAAGGAAATTATCTCAAATGTGCTACTTTCATGTCTGAATATCAAGTTTATATCAACTCTTCTAGGCATAGATGTAAGGAGCTCCGGAAGAAAGGTAAAAAAAGAGGAAAAAGAAATGAAGTGCAGTAGAGTGTTAAAATTGGACTATTGCTTCCTTAATCATGAGACTGCTTTTTCTTTAAAGTATTTCAATTATCCCGACAATAAAAGAACAGCTACATTAGTATCATTACTTTCCATAGAATCATAGAATCATAGAATATTTTGGGTTGGAAGGGACATTTTAACGGTCATCTAGTCCAATCCTCCTGCAATGAGCAGGGACATCTTCAACTAGACCAGGTTGCTCAGTGTCCTATCCAACCTGACCTTGAAGGTTCCCAGGGATGGGGCATCTACCACCTCTCTGGGCAACCTGTGCCAGTGTTTTACCACCCTCATTGTAAAAAAATCTTTCCTTATAACCAGTCTAGATTTACCCTCTTCTAGTTTAAAACTATTACCCCCTGTCCTGTTGCAACAGGCCATGCAAAAACATTTGTTCCCGTCTTTCTTGTAAGCCCCCTTCAGGTACTGGAAGGCTGCTATAAGGTCTCCCCAGAACCTTCTCTTCTCCAGGCTGAACAGCCCCAATTCTCTCAGCCTTTCCTCACAGGACAGGTGCTCCAGACCTCTGATCATTTTTGTGGGCTCCTGTGGACCTGCCCCAACAGGTCCATGTCTTTCCTGTGCTGAGGGCTCCAGAGCTGGATGCAGGACTCCAGGTGGGGTCTCACCGGAGCAGAGTAGAGGGACAGAATTCTCTCCCTCGACCTTCTGTCAACACTTTAATAACGGTCCAGACAATATGAGGTTAAATGTCTCGAACATTCGTCTAAGGTGCTAATGTGAAGGACAAAGCTTGTAGGTGTTGGATACAGGAGCACTGCACTTGTCTTGTGCTGATAAGCACTGGGCCTGAGCAAAGGGTCTGCTCATCCTGGCACCTGGCGGTCTGGTGCTAAATCAGCCAAGTGACATCTAGATCGAGTGAGAGACCCTCACAGCCCGATGCTACTCTGCTAATGCTAAGCAGACCACTTTTAATTGCCTCTGTACCCAGCTCCCTTTTTACAGCTAACAAGCCAATAGTCCTGCACTGGGAAGAGTTCAAACAGAGGGAACTGTGGCAGCGGGAGATCGTGATCACTGACTCAATTCAAGACTGAAAAGGCTTGCCCCCCCACACCTGTAAGGAGCATGCGTGCTAATTTACATGGAAAGCGAGGCTAACTTAGCCTATAACAGAAAAGGTGGTTGTCACCAACTAATTAATTAGCATGAGAAGCAAGAGACTTAACTAAGGGGAGGGGGCTAACTACCTATAAAACTTGAGAAAATCCCTGTAAATGCGGCGCCCTCCAGGATCTGGACCCCACTTCTGCTGGCTGGGTCAACGCTGGACCCAGGACTGGTGATATCTTTTTATTTCTTCTTCTTCCTGTTTTCCTCTCTAACTTTTCTGTCCCACATTAATTTTTTTTCCTTCTCTTTTGAAACTCTAAAAGCAAGGCTTACCATAATTGTACCACAGTAGTTTGTCAATCATAATAGTATCACTGTAGCTTGCTTTTTGCAATTGTACTAGCATAGTTTGTTTGTCATAATTTTACCACCTTAATTTACTTCTCATAATTGTGCCTCAGTAGTTTGCTTGTCATTATGGTGTGTAATGGTGTCTCAGTCATTTGCCTGTCATAATTGTGCCACAATAAGTTGATTTATCATAATCGTGAATAAACATTGGAAACTGATACAGGACCTCTGGTGTGGTTTCACCTTAACCCAACCGACAGGATCAGAGAACCTGAGTCACTCTCATTAATGGAGTGGGGCATTTAATCACTCTCATTATTGGGGTGTGACAGCTTCCTTTAATGCAGTCCAGGATATGGTTGACTTCCTGGGCTGTGAGTGAACCTTGTCAGCTCATGTCCAGCTTTTCATCCACCAGTTCACCCAAGTCTTTCTCCTCAGGGCTGCTCTCAATCCCTGCATCCCCCAGCCTGTATTGATACCAGGAGTTGCCCTAACCTAGATGCAGGACCCTGCACTTAACCTTGTTGAACCTCCTGAGGTTCACACAAGGCCACTTCTTGAGCTTGTCCAGCTGCCTCTGGATAGCATCCCGTCCTCCTGCAGAAGGATGTTGTGGGGGACTGAGCCAAAGGCTTTACCCAGATAGATGACATCTGTAGCTTTTCCCTTATCTACTTATGTAGTCATTCCATCATAGAAGGCCACTAGGTTGATTAGGCAGGACTTGCTCTTGGTGAAGCCATGTTGGCTATCTTGAATCACCTCCCTGTCCTCCATGTGCCTTAGCATAGCTTCTAGGAGGATCTGTTCCATAATCTTCCCAGGCACAGAGGTGGGGCTGTCAGGTCAGTTGCTCCTGGGGTCCTCCTTTCTACCCTTTTTAAAAATGAGCACAACGTTTCCCTTTTTGCAGTCACCAGGAACTTCACCTGACTGCCATAACTTTTCAAATATGATGGAGAGTGGCTTGGCAACTCCATCAGCCAATTTCCTCAGGACTCTGGGATGCATCTCATCAGGTCCTGCAGACTTATGTATGTACAGGTTCCTGAAGTCATGAACCTGATCTTCATTTACAGTGGGAGAGACTTTGCTTCTCTATTCCCTGTCTTGTGGTCCATCCACTTGAGAGGTGTGGGAAGAGAGGTTGCCAGTGAAGACTGAGGCAAAAGTGTTATTAAGTAGCTCAGCCTTCTCCTCATCCATAGTTACCATAGTTTGCCAGTTTTGGGGAGTCAGGGGCATTACCCTTTCTTTGACCTTCCTTTTCTGGCTGACATAACCTGTAGAAGCCCTTATTATTATTCTTTGCATCTCTTGCCAAGTTTATCTCCAGCCGCCCCTTGGCCTCCTTGACACCATCCCTATGCAACTGGGCAGTGTCCCTAGACTCTTCCCAGGATACCTCCCTGCTTCCACTGTGTATGCATTTCCTTTAGTTTGACCAGCAGGTCTTGACTCAGCAGGTTTCTTGCCTTCCTTTTCTGATTTCTTACACCTGGGAATTGAGTGCTATAGCGCTCTATGGAAAGCATCCTTAAAAATCTTATAGCTCTGTTCTGTTCCCTGTTCCTGACGACAGTTTCCCAGGAGGTCCTGTTGACTAACTCTCTGAAGAGCTGGAAGTTTGCTTTCCTAAAATTCAGGGTACTGACTATACTCTTCACCTGACCCACATCCTTCAGGACTGAGAACTCCACCAGTGCATGATGACTGCAGCCCAGGCTGCCTGCAATCTTCACGTCACAGATTAGCTCACTTGTGTTGGTGACCAGCAGGTCCAGTATGGTGTCCCACATACACAAACATATCACAGTCAACATAACACCAACATAACAGTTGTCTTCAGTCACTTCTGATCTGACAAATTTCTACATATATTTCACCTAGTATGCTTGTTTTGTTTTTTTCTGACTCCATTGATGAAGTGAAAAATCACATCACAGTTGTTTTACTGGAGGCTTGCTATATGCATCATCCTGCACAGCCTGCTGCTAAGACAGAGCATGTGGTGAGGCTCCACCGTGGCAACAACTACCAGCCCATTAAAATCCTCAACTCCTCAATGTTAAAGATCACTGTGTCTTAAGTAGGGATTCTATAATCTGAATAAACAGAAATCCCCTGCTCTTTCTGGTAGTGGTGCAATATCTGCAATTATCTGCTGAGTCCCAGACTGTATCCCAGAAGATGAGAAGAACAGCTGCTTTGGCTTATTAATGGCCACTGGTTTTATATCACTAGGTTTTTAATTTGGGCAGTGTATTGTTCTTAATTCCCTTCCAAGAGACAGAGGACTCTATGAAGATCTTCAAGAAAGTTTAGTCATCTTCGTGAGTGTTCCTGAGGAGGTTTTTTTTAACCTCATCAAACCCTAACAGGATTTTTCTGCAAGGAGTCTTCCCAAAGCCACAGGCTGCACTCAGAGAAAGCTGGTTTTATTAAGATTCAGTCAGTCAGCATTGTACACGTCACACTGTAAGGAGTTCTGGGTATATATCTCCCAAAACAGATGATTCCCAAAAGAATGATAACAGTGTCTGTGTGGAGGCATTATGTCAAAAGACTCTATTATAAATGAGGTAAAACTGATGTTGTGTAACAATCAATACACACAGTTAAAGAGATCTATGCAGGCTTATAATTGTTACAAATTCAATTATTTCAGCAATTGTAAATACAAGAGATATAAATATACTAAATAGTTCAAAATTCTTTGATGAAAGCTAAAACTAATTTCTGTGCTATAATATGCAGTCTTGTTGAATGTAATCTTATGAACTGCAGCAATCTTGACCAGAGTTTAAAGGTATCCAGTTACTGAAATGTTCATTAAGCATTATCTGAAGAGGCAGTTCTGTTTGCTAGAATGATCTTTTTTAATTAGTGAATTACAGAACCACATAAAAAACCTTCAGCTGTCGTTGCCTCCTACTTACACGTCTTTCTACTGCCTAAGAACAAAATTGCTCTGTAATTATATCTTCCACTGCAAATAAGTGAAAAATATACTCCAGGAAAGCTCTAGCAGTTCCTCAGATGGGTGAAAATAAAGATGAAGAATCAAGCACCTTACGAGTTAGTAAGACCAAGTTTTCTGCATCTTTCAGAATATTTTGATGGTAGCTATTTTGTTAAGAAAAATGACGTGATTGTTGATATCATATGACCCATGTGAAATCAAGGTGGCTTTCACCAAACAAAAATATCACTCACCTACAGCTACGGTTAAAAATAATGCAAAAAACCCCCAACCCATGGAAGATGGAGGAACAGCCTTTCTGGCCAGAAATTGTGCAATTCCACCTGATCAAACACTGAATGTAGACCTGTTCTAATACTCTCAGAACAGAAGTAACATATTCCAGCTAGATTTTTACGATGTCTTTTGTGGTTAACTCTTCTTTTGACTTGATTAATCACAGCTCGGTGTGAGAATGATTGTCTCTTGTATTCTTGTTGTCAGATGAGGAAGACAAGCTGGGGATATTTTACTAATAATTATCCATTCATCCAATTACTTCTGCCAATTTAGAAAATGATATAAAACTGACAAAAAAATAGTAGCTTCTAGAAGAATATGATTCCCATCTGTTGGTCATGAAAGAGACTAATCTAAAAGTGTGTGTATTTGAAAACCTTTGTGTATTTGAAAATTCTCGCTGCAACAAGAGATTGCAAACAGGCATGATGTGTAAAGATCATGAAAGGGTGCATGACATTTATAAGATGAGGTCAGGAGTACCATTTAAATGTGTGTAAATAGTCTTTCTGCCAGTCAGTGAGTGTGCAGTAAACAAGGGAGCACAAAACTTCCAACATAGCCTTTAGGATAAACAAGTCAGCACTTCTAAAATACTGTTAGCCTGCAGATAAGTAATAGGTGTTTAGCTCAATAGGTTATCTGAATGCAAAAATCCAGCCTGTAATCTTGCCTGCACTACTGATTGTACAAGGCTTGAGCAGAGCTGTGAATACGTCAATACACAGATGCCTGTTGCATCGGAAAAACAAATACATGAACTAACCAACCAAGCAACCAACCCCACAACTCAGATAACAGCCGTCTTTTCCATCATTATCAATATTCTCTCTTAACTGAGAAGACAGTGAAGGAAAATCCGTCACACCAAACTGTTTTCTGCATTACTTCCAAATAAATGCACAGTGACTTCAGAAAAAAAACCCATATCACAGCACAAAACAGTAGAGCTGGTGAAGTCAGACGAGAAGCTGATAAAAAAGTACATGATCCATAAAGCATCCGGAGAAAAAGGCTGAGGGAAGAGGGAAACAGAGCTCCAGCAGTGTGAAGGAGGAAGCTGAAGAAGCTGTGGACCACACTCTTGTTGTCTCAGCTTTTACTTCCCAGGGCTGAGTGAAAACTCACAGTGAGAAGTAAGCCTGAGTCTGCCCCACAAGGACAGCAGTGCAGAGGTAACACCGCCCTGAGCAAGTGGTACTTTTCTCTGCAACTTTCAACATTTGTCTACCAAAGACACTTTTTAAAGGAATTGTGTTTTTTTCCTCCTGTTAGAAATTCAGCGACTCCTCACAGCAGCAGTCAGCCCTGGGATTAGGTGGAAAGGGCCTCAATTCACTTCAGCTGGTCAATACCTAGATCAGAAACACACTCACACAGGCAGTTCTTCCTTCTGATCATCATCCTTGCTTTCATATTTTAATGAGCAATGACTACGTGAACTTTTGAGGATGAATTGTAAATGATATTCTAGCAAAAATCATGTCACAGGTCAATAGCTTCTTGGACATGGAAAAAAACCCATGAATTGCTTGACTACTAGTGTTTGGTTTGAACTAAATGAGGGTATTTTTGAGGTCAGTTAAAATGCTGCTGTATCTTCACCTTACACATTCTTGAATTAGTAGCTACGTAGCCTTAGGACAAATATTTTAAGGGCAGCTTTTTTGGCATTCTCAGGTACTGTACTGTTATGTAGGGCTGTGTATAGGAAACTAGTCTTCCGCACAAGACATAATTTCCAGCTCTTTTTGGTTTTCTTGTCTGTCACCAGATAAGATAATTTAGTGCAGAACACTGCTTACAGTGCAAGTTCTCATTCACTAGTGCCTGTTCACCTAATTTTTAGGCCTTTGGAAATAACAGAGAGGAGGAATGTAAAAATCAGTATCTTTTCTGAATTAAAGTTTAAATGTGAAGATATTTTGGATAAACACAGTCTTAACAAAGTTACTGTGTGATTATTATCACAACAGAATTGGCAATATTTTCCTCTTTCGTCCCAAGCACATTCATGGTGTTGCAAAGGAATTTTTAAAGCTGCTTAAATGTTGGGAAGACTGTAGTAACGTCAACAAATGATACATCAGAGGAACGGATTGCACTAGTGAAATGGATTTCAAAGAGTGTTCTCTTCCTTTCCTCCTGTATGGTGGCAGCCACAGTATTTCTGGCGTAGCTACATGTCACTCTTGGTTTATTGAGAGCTTAATAAGTCTTCTGTTAAGGGCAACACACACAGCAATGATATCTGAAATATTTGATCAGCTATACTGCTTAAATGATATTTCCTTCTCCTGTCTATGATCTGGATTATTCCAACAAGCTGTCCCTAAGACACTGCTGGAGCACTGCTTGAAGGACATTTCATTCTGCTATCACTTCTGAAAGTCAATACTTTATGAGACAAAACTGCACCATGTTTGATTTCCTCCATACAGCAATCCTCCAGCAAGCTTTATGTCCTCAAACATCCTCATATGCCAGTTGATATGCCACTGAACATGCAAAGCAACCATTTTTCGTGCTATAGAAACATCACAATGTTTGTATAGAGTTCTCTAATAATATCAGCCACTTTGAATTGAGAGACATACACACTATTTGTATACTGAGGTCAGAGAAGCATGAAATGGAGTCCAGAGCCTAAGAGTATGTCCTGCAGACAAGACCTGTCTTCTGTGAATATAGCTACCCCTGAGCAGGGCAAATCCAAGCCAATCCATGCCACTTGGTCTTCTTTTCTTCAGCAGTGATTCTAGTGCCTGAGATAACTCTGCCCCTATTTTAATAGTTAGAGGTTGCTTAATGAGCAGCAGCACAGCCCCAGTCAAAACCACAAGGAAAAGCTGATCAGCTTGACCTCTCCCGTTTTCATTTTTAAAGGTACTTTATTAGGACCACTTTGCAAGTACTTTTCTTTGAAGCAGCAGACCTATCACCTATAGCCAGGAGAGGTCTAATATCAATGGTTTACTCATGCAGCTTTCCTCTCGTTAGGGTTTCTTGATGTGGAGGTCAGATACAGATTTACCCAATTCAGAGGGGAAAAAAAAAAAATAAGGGGCTTGCAGTTATTCCTGTTTTTTCTGTAATTCTCATGATTGGATCTTATCAGTGAAACAAACAATTTGATCAAGATAACTGTTACCTGGCGAATCAAGAAGTGTGATAGCTAGTAAAGGATGTTTAAACACAGATATCTGCACAGACAGACAGTTTTACTCCCTGTTTTTCTCTTCAGATCGTTTTTCTGCAAATACCCTTATAGTATCTGTCTAGCACAGATTTAGTTTCCATTTCCTCAAATAACCTAAGTTTTACTAGATGCATTATGCATGATTGGAAAAAAATAGACTTCTGGGATAAAACTGGAATATTCTTGGGTACAACAAAAGGTCCATCTAAGAGAATCAAGAAGATTTAAACAGCAGGCACAGAAGCAATAGCCTTGGTCCCTACCAAATTAGCAGTACATCCCATGCAATAAATTCTATTTAAACTCAATCCAGACTTAATAAAAAAGGCAAATAGTAGTTTAATTCATATATTTTAATAGAGCTCTACAGTGACTAAATTTTGAAGGAGTCATTATTTTTGGTTTTTGTAATAACAGGAATTGCATTTCTTATTTTATTACAGCAAGTCAAAAAATTAGGGGACAAAGATATTACTTCCAACTGCTAGTGTCCTGTGTCTGGAAAGAATCAGCATCCCATTAAGGTAATTACTGTTCTCATTTGAGATCCTGATAAGCTCTTAAATAGTCTGTCATTAAGATATATACAGCACGTTTCTTTAATAAGATCTCTTGATTTGATGAAACCGTTATTAATATCATTAAAGGTCCCAGAAGAACACCACCATTTTTTGTGAGTGTTCTGCTCAAGGTTACTCTGGTGTCATTGACACTGCTTTTTTTTATAATTAGGGTTGCCTGTGGAGTCCTCTTCTTGAATTTTCAAGACAGTCTAATGGTGGTGTGTATGTACCAATGTGATGCATCTCCCTTTACAGAAGAAGCTGCATGTATAAAAATATTTATTTTTTTTATTTTTAAGAAGTAATTAGGACAGATTCTGATTCATCTACAATTATCCAATGAGGACAAATTGTATCCAGCGCTTTTCTAGTAAGAGCATACAACACTTTAAAAAATCTCTGTCTTGAAATAACTTATCTCCGACAGGCATATCTTTTTGTTCCTCCTCTTCTTGCGTTGTACAATGATTGCACTCCACTCATACTTTGTAAAGAGAAGAATAAAATGTACTAATACTCATTCATCAAACTGGAGTTTGGAACGGGTGGATACCTCCTTTGTTGTCTGGTGGGAGAAGCAGATCACAGAATCCCAGAATGGTAGGGGTTGGAAGGGACCTCTGGGGGTCATCTAGTCCAACCCTCTTGCCAAAGCAGGGTCACCTACAGTAGGTTGTAGAGGACCTCGTCCAGGTGGGTCTTGAATATCTCCAGAGAAGGAGACTCCAGAACCTCCCTGGGCAGCCTGTTCCAGTGCTCCGTCACCCTCAGAGGGAAGAAATTCTTCCTCATATTCAGACGGAACTTCCTGTGCTTCAGTTTGTGCCCATTGCCCCTTGTCCTGTCGCTGGGCTCCACTGAAAAGAGTCTGGCCCCATCCTCCTGACACCCACCCTTCAGATATTTGTAAGCATTTATAAGGTCCCCTAGCAGCCTTCTCTTCTTCAGACTGAACAAGCCCAGTTCCCTCAACCTCTCCTCGTAGGACAGATGCTCCAGTCCCCTCACCATCCTTGTAGCCCTCCGCTGGACTCTCTCCAGTAGCTCTTCATTTTTCTTGAAGTGGGGAGCCCAGAACTGGACAGACTACTCCAGATGAGGCCTCACCAGGGCAGTGTAGAGGGG
>Ga0065711_1044868_pt1 | contig 13829 bp, 13 predicted proteins | sample Hoacrofraction12_FD_59098 | JGI IMG/M metagenome (GOLD analysis project Ga0065711, IMG submission 59098) | Hoatzin crop microbial communities from Cojedes, Venezuela - Epithelial fraction 12 v2 (version 2) | ecosystem: Host-associated > Birds > Digestive system > Esophagus > Crop | place... | reverse complement strand
GAGAGGGGACCTAATAAATGCTTATAAATATCTGAAGGGTGGGTGTCAGGAGGATGGGGCCAAACTCTTTTCAGTGGTGCCCAGTGACAGGACAAGGGGCAATGGGCACAAACTGAAGCACAGGAAGTTTCACCTGAACATGAGGAAGAACTTCTTCCCTCTGAGGGTGATGGAGCACTGGAACAGGCTGCCCAGGGAGTTTGTGGAGTCTCCTTCTCTGGAGATATTCAAAACCCGCCTGGACAAGGTCCCGTGCAGCCTGCTGTAGGTGACCCTGCTTCGGCAGGGGGGTTGGACTGGATGACCCACAGAGGTCCCTTCCAACCCCTACCATTCTGAGATTCTGTGATATACTTCCAAGATATCCAGCTAGTGTGGAAGTTGTACAAGTGTTTGTTTCCTCATATCTCAATCACTGGTCATTTGTTTAGTGTTAAACTGCTATTTACTCTCACCTCAAACTGCCAGTGGCATTGAACAACTCTTAAAAGTGAAGAATAAAAGTGATATTTAAAGTTTTAAAATCATCTTTCACTCCTGTGCGTACAAGATGGTCTTGGGTTTGGAGTCCATTTTCTGCTCTGGGGTCAAACACTCTCTTGCATAACAGCTGCAACTCAGATCTACGGTGGAGAGCTGTACTCACTTTGACTGGGTTAACCAGCAGCCAAGTATTATGTGTAAAAATGGGTTTAGCGAAAGAGCAAAATTTATTGATGCAAACTGAATTCTTCAAGCGGGCAGCTACCTTCAGTTACTGTAGAGGGAAGCTAGGCAGGTTAGTGTCCCTAGACTGAATTTAGACTTTGTAAATAAGCCCTCAAGCATTAACATGCAAGTCAGTGCAGACATCCAGCAGGAAACAATTTACAAATTACTATGCTTGAGGTTGCAGATACCAGTTTAAGAAAGATTTGATTGTTGAATTCAACTTAAATGCTGATTCTGGTTTTCATAAATGGAGGTGAAAGCTAGAAGCTCAGCTAGAGGTCTCAGCTCAAAGAAGAGCTTCCAAAAGTAAGACTGCAGACACAGCCGAATAGTTAAATGAAGGAAGTTGTAGGAATTCCCGGAGAATATGATGAAGTGATGGCCTCCAAGGAGTTTGAAAAAGGTGGCGTTTGTTAATGAAAAAGCTAGAGTGTGCATCATGGCAGACTCATTTTGAAGCAAGGAGAAGGCACCCAAAAGGGACTGTCCAAATAGACTCTTTGCAGTACTCTGCTCAGCTTGAAATCTCAGTGTCTTCATGGAAGAGAAGATATGGACCGAGCAGCCAGAGATAAACAGAAATAGCAAAGCTATGCTGCTCTTATAAATAATACACAACCAGTTTTGATAGACATGAATTCTGTGCAGATATGGACATAGATTCATAGCCCTCTCCAGCTATCAGGAGGTATCAATGATATTGATATATGGTATCAAACCTAACCCTATATTCTTGGCCCAAACAGCTCCAAACATTGAGACATTTTATCTCCGCAAAATGAACTACCACACACTGGCAAACTGATAATTTAGAACAATTCCCTTGTTCGTACAGATTGAGAATACTCTTTTTTTTCCTTTCTTTTTCATGTGGAAAGGAAGAATAAAGTTGTAGGACATTCTAACTTGGTAGCATCATGTAATTACTCAACCCATACCCTGTTTTACATCAACAGTAGGAACTTGTTTATTATATACGTATAGATTTACTTCAAATATGTATATATGGCTTCACTTTTTGTTTGAAGTTTCACATAACCTTTCAGAAGTGAGTAGGTAGCAACTTTATTCTTCCATCTGTCTAATTTACAGTGTACTTTCTTAAATTGAAGGGAAATTGCACAAAAGAATTCTAAAATATGATCCCCCAAAATTGGGTCTGTCAAGAGGTATAAACTTTGACTGTGCTTTGGTTGTAAACAGATGATCTAGATTGATCTGACTTGCAGAAAGATAATGCTGGGTAAAACTTGCTATTGTTAAACGACACATGAATAATGGACTGGATTTGGGATCAGTCAACTCTTCTGGTTTTAATAATTTATTTTCTTTTCTTCCATTTCATAACTGAACTGTTGATGTAATCCTACCCCATGTGAATGCTAAGCTCAGGGTTTCACAATAAAAGAAATGCCATCTAAACCAGCATGAAATATCCACACAGTGTAATCTAAGGTGCCCACAAAAGCTGGAAGAGGACTAGGCTCCTGATGTAGCCAATGGGGTCTCCAGGGAGTAATTAAATTTGCAGCAAAATGTTTTAATCTTGCCTCTCGTTTCTCTTTGCTTGCCTGAAGAAATGTAGTATCTTATTTCAGTAGAGGATGAACCATGCAACAAGTGGGAAAGCAGGAGATCTGACTTGAATTGGGTGACATCAGGCTCCCTGAACTGGGCCCTCTTGTCATGTTTTCACCAAGAAAAGCCAAAAGGAAACGTTAGGTGACCTGACTACGTACCACAGCCCAGGAAACTTTCCAAAGAATTTTCTTTATCATCAGAATTATAAACTCTGTTTGGGCACTAACAATCCTTTAAAACAGTCACTTGTCATCTAATGACTGCATCTTGAGAATCTATTTCTGAGCTAAATATTTGCACCCAGGATGACAGCAAAACCCATGGGCAACATCTGTACCAGGGAACTAAACAGTGTCACTTTTGCTTTGAAGCCGATAACCTTACTGCCTACTGGGAACGGTCCTGGGCCTGTTTTAGCTGACCTGTGTCTGGGACTTAGGACAGTGCTAGCTGGCCCAGCCCAAAAAATGCTATCAACTATTCTGTGAATTGAACAAGGTGAACGGTCAAATTCCAGCATCTTTGTGGTGATCTGGCATTGTTTAATTTACCAATATTGTGGTTTTCTGTGCACTATACTGGATTAATTGTCAGAATACAGCAATCTTCTGTTTTCTGTCACAGGATTTACTGTGTCTTTGCTGACTCTAGCAGACATTTCTTCCCCAAATGGGGATCAAGTGGTAATCTCTTCTTCTTGAACAGACTACACTGATCTGATCAAGCTATTTAAGACTCTCTTTACTAGGCATGTTTTTAAGACATCATAGCTGTCCTTTTTTAGCCTTTTCTGATAGAAAAACTTCTTTTTGTAATTAATATTGTATATATCCTACCTTCCTAGGCTAAACTGATACTTGTTATACACCCAAGGCTTGAGAGGCATTGCAGCAACCAAACACATTCAGCTGACTGTCTGCTGCCAAGGAACATCCGATGAAGGACCCTGCGCCGAACAGCTAATAAGTAGGTGCTTGATTTCTTGAGTTAGGTGGTGTCACTGTTCAAAAACCATATGAAACTCAATGAGACCACAAAGGGGCACTGGAACAAGTTGCTCACAGAAGAGCTCCACCTGTTGTGGAATCTCCATCTTAGAGATGTACAAAAGCCAACCAGATACTGCCTTGAGCAATCTACTGTAGCTAACCCTGTTCTGAGCAGGGGGCTTGGACTAGACGACCTTCACACATGCCTTCCAGCCTCAGTGATTCTGTGAGTCTGCCATCGTGTAGGTGCCCTTTTTATTGGATCAAGGTTTGGAACATTTGTCTCTCTTCACCCATAGCTTATGCCTTCCCAGTTCTCCAGTTTAAACAGGAACCTCACAACCTTTTTGTCGTATCTGTTCAGATTTTTTAGGCCAGCAATTACTGTCATTGAATTAGAGTTTTATAAGCTCTGGAGAAGAACCGGTGGACTGTTCCATGTCCTAGTGTGTATCTATGCCATGAATATGTGCAGACTCCATTGTGCTTCTACTGACTTTGGAGCGACGTGGGATGGGTTAGGGAAATTTTTCAGAAACATTTGAGCTGACTACACATAAGCCAACCTCTAGTCAAGAAGTAGCTTAGACCAGGGAAGTGTTTTCTGAGGATGGGAATCATTGGGTTGTAGCATCCCTTGAATTCTCCATTCCGTTAATACAATGAGCTGCAGTGTCTGTTCTCTGATGGAAGAATAGACATTCTCTCTCTCCTCTCCTCCACTATATCTTACCTACATACAGCTCCTGACAGCAGGACTTGGGAACTGGAGCACTGTTGTGAGCTAACGAAGCTACCTAACTCTCTAACTCTTAGTAGTGCTCAGTATCCTTTAAAAATAAGGTTTGTGTCTCTGGCAGCAGAATGAGTGCTGAATTTGGTACCCAAGTTCTCTGTTCAATGGTGGAGGCACATTTACTAAGAACAAAACTCATAACACCCAGCATGCTGACAGTGAAGAGTCCTGGTGTGGGGCCATGGTCCCGGATACAGGGATTTTGTTTCTCTGAAGTGATAACTATACCCTGAGCAGCACCTCTGTGAGATTGGTTCATTTTGAAGCTGTAGCTAGTGGCCAATACTGAGCCAACACTACCCCTGCAGATCTTTTTTTGTGCCATAGCTGTCCATTGCAAAATCTATTAACAACCTTTGGAGCAAGAGCTCCCTTCAGCGCCGTACTAGAGAGTCAGATACCATTTGTTTTTTCTCCCTCCAATCTCGTGACTTAGGTATGGAGCAATCCAGCTTCAAGTGGAGAGGAAAGCATATCTCTGTCATGCCATTTTCCTCACCCCGAAGCATCTGTAACCTGCAGAATAAAATACTCTTACAGGAGAAACAGGTATTTGAGCCTCTGAAACCAGAAGAGAGAACTGATTTCGCCATTTCACAGAGGATGGCTAAGCTTTTAGGACAAAGATGTCCGAGAAGGCCGTGAGCGCTGCTGAGCCCTGTGCTGTATGTTGTGTTGCATGTACTTGGCTGCTGAATTAAACTCCTCAAAGTCTTCAGTGCAGGGAACTCTGGTGTGTAAATCCCAGACAGCTTCAGCGGGGAGCAAGCACAGAGATGTGCAGCAAAGCTGAGGTGGCAGCATATCTGTGCATGGCCAGTTTTGCTTTCTGGTGAGACTCAAAGATGTTAAAGTCTCTCAGATTCCTAAGGATTTCAGAATTTAGGCTGTTACTCTATCCTTACGCACCTAAATTCCACCTAGGTTGCACATGAGATGCTTACGTGCTCTTGGGGATCCTAAAATTCCCTATGTCTGAACAGAGTAAAATAGGCCAAGCAGAGAATGATGCTAATGCAGCTTAGCATATCCAGGTACTGGAATTAAATAATTTAGAACAGATCAGCTCTACAATGTGCTGACGGGGTACTGCCCAGGCTAAAAGTCAACTTAATGCCATTGCAACTACAGACCTCTAAACTGCATGCACCAAAATCAAGACCTAAATTGATAGATGAGCCTGCAACACATATTTGGAACCTGGAGCAAAACTTTGCATTGTTTGTAAAGACTGAGAGAGCATTCTGATGATTTTAGGCTCAGATATTATAAGGAGAAGGTAAACTTGGATGTCAGGCATTGCTCTCGTTGCTTGCCCAGTAACAACACTGGAGTGTCTCCAGAGTGAACTCACAGCTTGGTTCTGCTGTGGTGCTCTGCAGCTGTGGACACCGGACTGATCATCCTCCAGTTCTGCCCTGGAGCAGCTCTGAAAGTCCTGCCTTCAGTGACTTTGACCCTTCCGAACCCCTGCAGCAAACAGCTTTCCTCTAATACTTCAACAAAGAGATCTCCCTGCCCCAACCTTGTATTTCCCATACACAGCCATAAAGCTGGAAAACAAAACTCCCACCTTTCCTTCCCCTGCCTGATCCCTCAGCCTGGATTTATTTTCCCAAGGCTGCTGACGGTTGAATGACAAGTGTTTTTGCTCAGGAATGGTGGTCTGAGGGGATTTGCCTTGTGAAGGTGCTTGACAAGCCAAGGAGCAGAGCCGTGTGAGAGGAGGGGGTGGGTGGGGAGATGCTCTGCCAGCCAGGCAGGCGGGACGTGCTGGCAGTGGCTCTGCCTGGCTTTCACTGTCTCCCCGGGGAGGAAGCCTTTCTCTCGCTCCAGGCTTCTCCCCTGCCACACGAGAGGGAGGGAGAGAGGAGAGACCAGAAGGGTCCCTGCTTACTGACGGCACCCAACTGCCCGGCTCACGTCTGCAGCAGGCAAACCATGAGGAAGAGTCTCTTTGCCCCCACAGTCACTTTGCCTTTGATTTAAAACCTTCACCTGCTTCCACAAGGGACAATGGAGGAGCAGTACATTTCCAAACTCCACCCGGTAGTGGATTATGGAGCTGGGGTCTTTCTTCTGATCATAGGTGAGTTCTGCCTTCACAGTCTGCCTGTTTGCTTCAAGCCTAGGAGCAGATGCACCGGGGCTGCCCCGTCCATGCTGCGGTCAGCCAGAGGAAACTGGAGGGAAATGATAGAAAAACTGTTTCCACGTAGGTTCCTGCTTACTGCCTTCAAGTTGGTTGGATGCCAGGATTAATCTCCGCTCTGAGATCTTTTGTTTCGATGCTGAAGACTTGCCAGCATAAGTTTGTTTCTGTGGTGTCATAAGTATTCAAAATAAGTTGTCTCCCGCTTATCCTGGCACCTCAGCCCTGTGCACTGAGAGATGAGGCAGCCCGTTTCACGGGACTGATCAGGGGAGAGCAACTTTGCTGTGACCCTTGCAGGGGGATGTTCATTACGCCTGAAGAACAGCTGTGTCTTGGTAGGATAAACTGGTATAAAACGGCAAAGGGTTTCCAAATAGCACTTCTGCTTTTTATAATGGCTCATTTGCCCTGCTGAAGGCAGCTTTACAATGAAATGCAAGTGGGGATGTGTACCAGTCTGTCCAACATGACTTCAGCTGAGCGTTTTCTTCCTTGTCTGTTTGTTGCATGCACCCAGGTGATTTGTTTGCTATCGGTGTAGATTTGGAGAGGAGCTGAACTGGTTTCGGCATGCAGTCCAACTGAATTTTGCTAAGATGCAAGTACCTTCCTCCCTTCAGCTCATTTGAAAACCCTGGTTGAGATGCATTTAAGAAAGACAAGCATATATTTTTATGTGCTTTAATAGAGAGGCTTTGGGCAGCAATACTAGGCTTTAGCATTTCACATCTCACCCCTGTTTCTACGTGCTTTTCCCTGCACTGTGCTGTCCCCTCAGTTGTGCTGACAGCAGAGAGTACAGCTCAGGGTGACATAAATCGCTATTTGCAAAACAACGAAGGGTTTTTGTGTTAATGCAAGTCAGGGTGCCAGCTGTTTTCTCACACAAAACAAGTACATAGATGCAGTTCACAGTTCTGTCCCGTGCCAGCCAGCAGCCCCACAGGCAGTGGGATGGGGGGGAACAACATCTGGTGAAGTAAAAGAGAGGGTGTTCCTGGACGTCCACCTCTGAAGGTGAGACCAAGAGCTACTTTCTGCCTCTTGATTAGGGGTCAGGGCTCTGTCAGAAGAAAGTGAACTGGGTTCATTTCCCTCCTGAAGCCTGAGGATATCCCAGCCCATGGCTGTCATTCGGCAGCTCTTCCCACCACGCCACAGGTTGCTCTGTCAGCAAGCGGTCCCGTGCCAAGCCACCGTGGGCATCTCTGCGTGTGCAGACATGCAACTCTCGAGAGCTCAGGGAACTCTTCAAGCAGATCCAGAGGTGCCAAGGGAACACGTGTGGTTAGAAAGTGAATGAGTGAGGGATGCGGCGTCTCAGATTTGTATCTCTGTTCTGTTTAAGGGTTTCTCTTGGCATCTCTGCCCATCCTGGGATTTACGCCAATGTATTTATTCCATTTTGTTGCATGCGCCTTTATTAATTCCTCTGTGGGCACTTTATTATGGGGTAGCTGTGAGCAAATGCAGCCTTTCTGCTTTCATAGCAGCAAGCAAACATGACAGAATCTTCTTCTGTTTCCCTATTTCACTTCTGACTTTAGAGGACACCTTCTCAGGAAAACCTTTGATCAAAATGTACCTCCAGCACAATGTTCACTTGCAAGAAAAGAGAAAATGAGTTGTTTGCTGCGTATACTTTTGACACTGTTGTCATGAATGCTCTGAAGCCCTATGGCATATCTGAATAATGTATGCCTGACAGGTCCTTTTGCAAAGCAATCGCTGGGCTGTTGCATGCCTCTGGCAAAACAATTTGCATGGTCTGGCTCACTGCGCTCAGAGACCACCAGAACAGCGTGGGTGTCTGAACTGCGGCACAGAGCAGTTCTCAGCTGCTTGACCAGCGAGGACCCTGAGCTGCCCAGGCAGCACACGCCAACTGTCAAGGCAGCTCAGAGCCCAGGAGGCTTGTGCTGGGGCTCCAGAGGAAGCTACGAGGCAAAGCGGGAAGGCTTTGGGAAGTGCAGGGCACCAGATGAGAGGAGGGGACAAGCAGGCAGGATGGCTGGAGTTCTTCAGTGGGAAGGAGAAGTAAGTGGGGATATTACCAGGGAAAAATGAAGGTGGATAGGCCCATTTTACGTGATGGTATGTTGTGCAAGATACTGTAAGAGAGTGGAGTGAACGGGTGTGGGCTATTCAAGTGATAGGAGCCTCGGGGGAATATAATGCGTCGAGAGGGAGGTGTGACATGGAAAGAGCTATAGTGTGGTGATAGGAAGGGGCAAGATACGATCTACTATTCATATGACAAAATTTCCCCCGGTCAGTAAGGCTGGCCAGCACTACAGGAGGCTGTGAACAGAAATCTGAAGCACTCTTTGCTCTAGCAGGTCCATAGTGGAAACACAGCCTGACTGGGAAATCCCCGTCTAGCAGGGAGGCAGGAACTGAAACCCAGGAGCTGGCTGAAGCGAACCAGTGGATGCTGTGGTGAGGATGCCGAGCTGTGGAGCAGCTCTCAGAAATACCAGCCAGGTGGTATTTCCTATCTGCTATCTAAGAGCACACGTCTTCTCGCCATGAGCTGAAGAACAAGGTGTCATAGCAGGGCATAGCAGAGACACACCGGCGTGTTTGCAAAGCAGCAGTGCGGCACAGCGTTGGCCTGGGGGATGCTGAATCCCGGCTAGTCTCACAGTCCGTGCTGTCTTCTAGACTTTAGCGCCAGGCTAACCACCAGCGTTTTTCACATCTTTTGTACAGATAAGCATTTCACAGATGTGCTGTGTGATATTATTGTCTCTTCTGATTATTCTCTTTCAGCCATCCTCACAATCCTTGGAAATTCAGCTGTCCTAGCTACAGCTGTGAAGCGCTCTTCCCTCCTGAAGTCACCGGAGCTGCTTACAGTCAACTTGGCAGTAGCAGATATTGGAATGGCAATCAGCATGTATCCGTTGGCCATTGCATCCGCCTGGAACCACGCTTGGCTGGGAGGAGATGCCTCCTGCATATATTATGCCCTGATGGGTTTCCTTTTTGGTGTCTGCAGCATGATGACCCTGTGTGCCATGGCTGTGATTCGATTCCTTGTTACCAATTCATCCAAATCTAACAGTGAGTAATTACATCTCTGGTAAACTCATAAGGGTGCGTTTGGGCTATTATATTCAGAGAGGTACTTTGCTGAACATGGTGTGGAGTTCAATAACTGTAGGAATAAGCCTCAACTTTTAGTCCAATATCAAACCTCCAATGTTCCTTAAAGGATTTGATTAAATTCCTTATTAAACAGTGAGCCTTCTCACCTCTCAGTAATACCAGGTGACACTAACTGAGGGTGCAGAGCCCAAATGTTTTGCTGGACCAGACTGTCTTCTCTTCCTATTTGTGTGCAAGCACAACTATTGAACCTTGAGAGGAAAGAGTGTTCCCCTGACATTCCTGGGCTGGAAGCATGGTACTTTTTGGTCAGCTTGAGCTTGCAAAGCTCCCTGATTTAGCAGATTTTAGCTCAGCACCAAGGGCTGCACTGAGATCTCACCCAATCCATAGACACTCTCTGTTATGTTTTTCAAGAAGACCAAAGGTTAGGGAACTGCAGCAGCAGCCCAGGCATACTTGTAGCCACTATCCTTCCATTGGAGAAGAAGTTATGGAAAAAACCATGTGGCTGAGATGAGATTCATATACGCTTGCTCTTCCTCTTTCTTGCAGATAACAAAATCAGCAAGAACACCATTTGCATCTTGATTGCTTTCATCTGGCTCTACTCCTTGCTCTGGGCTATTTTGCCCTTAGTAGGCTGGGGCTACTACGGCCCTGAGCCATTTGGCATCTCCTGTACAATAGCCTGGAGCAAGTTCCACAACTCCTCCAATGGCTTTTCATTCATCCTCAGCATGTTCCTCCTGTGCACAGTCCTGCCTGCACTGACCATCGTTGCCTGTTACTTGGGAATCGCCTGGAAGGTTCATAAAGCGTACCAGGAGATCCAGAATATTAACAGGATCCCTAACGCAGCTAAACTGGAGAAGAAGCTGACCTTGGTGAGTTACCCCAGAGAACAGGCTCTGCTCATGCATGGCTCATAATGACCCTTCATTGCTTTTGCCTAATATTGACCAAAGATGTGTGATGTGGTTCCAGTCTCAACCACACTCCCCAGTCCTCAGAGAAGCAGGGGGCTCCTGGAAACCTTCTCATTTCAGTAGCTTGATCAGGATTATATATTGTAGGTACAACATAGCGTGTTAAACCCTCTTTAGGCAGTTGCACCCATGATTTTTATGAACGTACAGATTTCTGTTCATGTTGGAATAGCTGTTGAATCTACTTGGGGTGAAGATCTTGTTCTGTCATCCTAGGTGTTTTTTATTGATTGAGTGCCTATGCTGAGAGCTACACAGAAATTCTATAGGGAAACCGAATTTTTTAATGTAACAGTTTTTCAAATAAGCACTTTAGCTGTGGAAAAGCAGAATTGACCCAAACTTTCTAGAGGCCCATCTATTGACAGGCTATACTTTCTGGCTAGGCCATGTCTCCCATGACATATTGCAGCCAGAGTCAGGGGAGGAGATGAAAACAACAACTGCCTCGTAAGAAACCCACAGCTTAGATCTGCTAGGTGGGAATAAAAACGTATGTGCACTGTCCAGTGTTATCTGTGCTCATGTCACAACCTAGCAAACATACAGTTTCAGGTATTTCAGCTGGTTCAGGTGTGGTTTCACCCACACACGACGTATCAGGCCCAGCCAGTGCAAGCTGAGAACCGAAGCCCTGTTTCCCTTGCAGATGGCTGTGCTCATCTCGGTCGGGTTCCTGAGCTCGTGGACGCCGTACGCAGCAGCCAGCTTCTGGTCCATATTTAACTCCAGCGATTCCCTACAGCCCGTTGTTACACTGCTGCCCTGTCTGTTTGCCAAATCTTCAACAGCCTATAACCCTTTCATTTACTACATCTTCAGCAAAACTTTCCGACGCGAAATCAAACAATTGCAGTGTTGCTGTGGCTGGCGAGTTCATTTCTTCAGCACCGACAGCTCTGCTGAAAATCCTGCGTCGATGATGTGGAGTGGGAGAGACAACGTGCGTCTCTCTTCAGCTGCAAAGGTGGAGAATCAGGGAGCTGCAGCTCGCTGAAACGCGGAGATGGTTGCACAACATAGGTTGAAACGTGGGCTCACTCACGGGTCCAAAGGAGTAGGAATGCAGCACGTCGTGTTGCCACTGCGTATCTTATGTCAAATACAGAGGTTTAAGTATATATTTTTAAGCAACTCTCAAATACTGTCTTTAAGCTACACAACAAAATAAATGCTATTTTTTTCAAGAATTTCCGCTTTAGAGGAAATAGATAGGATTTATATGCTAAACATATAAATATGCAAACTAAACTTACTTTCAGGGAAACAGCTATAATTAAAAGAGGATTTATTATTTTGGGTTTTTTATCTTATATTTTTGACTTTTTAATGCAATCTATCTGCAAACTCTTGGCTCTATCAGTAAAACAGCCATCGGACAAAACCGTAGGTTGAACACAAGGTGTTACCAAACAAATACAGCTGAGAGTGTAGCTTTCCAGCAATGCAGACAGAAAACCATACAGGCAGCAAGAAATATTCGCTGCCAGGAAAAGATGATGAAGTGGCTGCTATCAAAACGTTCCTTGCTCCGTCAGAGGTGTGGTTCCAGCTCCTCAAAACACAAGCTCGAAACGCAGTCGAGCAGCCTTAGTCTGAAGAGGTGAGGTGGGAATGTGGCCGTCGGCGAGCGACGGGTGCCTTCTGCGTGTCGCAAACGGCACGGCGAGAAGGGAAGGAAGCTCTTAGCAAAAGGAACTGTGCACTTCGGCTGTCACTTGCTGAGGTGTAACAGCTCTTCCGCCACCAAAGCTGCCGGAGCATGGTTTTCTGGAGGAGCACTCTGTGTAGCGTGCCAAAAGGCAACCCCAGGATAACCCAGCCGGCAGTTCGCAATCCTGCGGACGCAGTGCAAGCTCTCCTCGCTTCAGTGGCAGCTCCTGCGACGCCGAGTTCCCCGCCGGCTGGAGCACCGACACGACTGCAACTGAGAAGAGAGTTTGCTGATTCCGTTTAACGCGTGTGTACACCATGACATCATCCTGCTAGCCAGTTTTTACCAAAGAGATTCTGAGGTGCAAATGATGAGCTCCTACAGTTTAAATCTCTCTCTCTCTGACTTACTGTTTGTGATTTGAAAGGACATAAACCCACATCTATAGGGGTTGAAGTGTTGTACAAAATATGGCTCAATAACGGCAGCAGTTTTGCTTCCCCTGCTTGCTCAGCTGACCACATCTGTCTTTGCATTAGGTTCGGTGAAGACAAGAAGAGTTAAATCGCAGGCAGATTTGGCACAGATTTTAAAAAACAATTGAAAACAATAGTGAATGGACTTTGAGTGCTTGAAAACTTCTACCATATTTAAACCCTAATAATTAGTTTAATTTTATAAACTACATCTAAGGCCAAGAACAGGATTAAAAGCTAGGCTTAAACACTTCTGTGGCCATGAGAATTTCTGTTGCTGTGGAATGTGGATTACAAAAGAACAAACAAAATGAGACATGAGCTGTAACATACCTAAGGCACAAACTAATTCCTAAATCAGGGGTTAGGAAACTTTAAGGAGCTTGGCTTCCCCTGAATTCCTGCCACTGGCACTGGCACCAAATTTCATAAATATTGCACTAGATTAAACTAGGTTTATTCACAAGAAGTTGTGAAAATCCCTAAATGAAGTTGGCCTCTAGGGTGGTATTATGGGGAGAAGCGACAGAGTGTACCTTTAGCAAGTTTCCTGATGACACCAAACTGGGAGGAGTGGTGGATACACTGGCAGGCTGTGCTGCCATTTAGTGAGACCTGGATAGGCTGGAGAGTTGGGTGCAGTGGAACCTGATGAAGTTCCACAAGCGCAAATGCAGGGTCCTACACCTGGGGAGGAACAATCCCAGGCACCAGTACAGGCTTCGGGCAGACCTGCTGGAGAGCAGCTCTGCGGAGATGGACCTGGGAGTGCTGGGGGACAACAAGTTGACCATGAGCCAGCAGTGTGCCCTGGTTGCCAAGAAGGCCAATGGGATCCTGGGGTACATGAACAAGAGTGTGGCCAGCAGGTCGAAGGAGGTTCACCTCCTCTACTCTGCCCTAGCGAGGCCCCATCTGGAGTACTGTGTCCAGTTCTGGGCTCCCCACTTCAAGAAAGATGAGGAGCTACTGGAGACAGCCCAGCGGAGGGCTACGAGGATGGTGAGGGGACTGGAACATCTCTCCTACGAGGAGAGGCTGAGGGAGCTGGGCTTATTCAGCCTGGAGAAGAGAAGGCTGAGAGGGGACCTTAGAAATGCCTATACATATCTTAAGGGTGGGTGTCAGGAGGATGGAGCCAAACTCTTTGTCAGTGGTGCCCAGCGACAGGACAAGGGGCAACGGGCACAAACTGAAGCACAGGAAGTTCTGCCTGAACATGAGGAAGAACTTCTTCCCTCTGAGGGTGACGGAGCACTGGAACAGGCTTCCCAGGGAGGTGGTGGAGTCTCCTTCTCTGGAGATATTCAAGACCCGCCTGGACAAGGTCCTGTGCAGCCTGCTGTAGGTGACCCTGCTTCGGCAGG
>Ga0065711_1013044_pt1 | contig 13829 bp, 10 predicted proteins | sample Hoacrofraction12_FD_59098 | JGI IMG/M metagenome (GOLD analysis project Ga0065711, IMG submission 59098) | Hoatzin crop microbial communities from Cojedes, Venezuela - Epithelial fraction 12 v2 (version 2) | ecosystem: Host-associated > Birds > Digestive system > Esophagus > Crop | place... | reverse complement strand
CAGGCGTATGCCAGATGCTGCTTTTGCACTGAGTCACACTTGGCGAGGTAAGGATGAGGCCGCTTCTTTCAGCAGCCTGTCCAGTTAGTGCCACCACGACTAAGAGCAGTGACCGATCAGTTCTTTAAAGGACACATGAAAACAAAGTCATGGTAACACACTGTAAACCCCAGAAGATTAAGGCAGCTGAACCTTGTTAGTATGCGAGTTAACCACAGTTGGTATCTATTTTCAAGGTTCGTCCGTTCTGTACAAGAATATGGCCCATCTTTTGCTTCAGTTGCCACGGCCAGGGCTCTTTGGTTCTTTAAAAGCCATCAAACTGTTACCAACATGAACAACCACTGCGCATGAGCAACCACTTCTAGGTGTCTCTGGAGCTGCATCTACCATCTCACAACAAAAGACAGAGAGGTCCCTTGGAGAGGGCTGTTACTGGAGGTAAATCTGCTTCAATCCACAGAAGTGGAGGTTCTTGAACCTCGTAAGACCTTCAAAATTTATAGAAAACAACTTTCCCTGTGACTGGGGTTCACACAAGAGAAGGCAGAAGAAACTCTGTGTTGAAAAGACAATTGGTACCTGTCCGAGAAGTCTTTTTATAAGAAGTGTCTCGCTTCAACCATCAAGCTGTATCTCCAGGATGGAGAAGAGATAATCATAACCTTGAAGAAGGCGGATTCATGATTAGGAAACCCATGCCGACGAATTCAGTCAAAGCTACCCCTGCCCATCTTTGCTTTAGCTCTCCACAGCAGGCTACTAACACAGAACACTACGTATCAAACTACCCCCTCTAGCACGTGGTGGGCTGAACAACCATCCTTGAAGCTGGACTCATCGTAGGTACTTAGCACTGCAATCGGAAACCAGCTAACTTTAATCAAAATTGACACTCAGAAATAAAAACACTCAGTGGTTCAAACACTGCTAAGCCGGCAGGAGACAGTGACGCTGATACGGAGGAAAATGTTTTGGAACGACCAAAAAGGAGTCCAACCTTTCGGGATGCTTTCTGTTGACGCTTTACAGGACTCCAGCAGCAGTTGTTATTGCCCACCACCTACTGCCACAGACAACACAATACACTAGTGGTCATTTTGCAGAAGATCCCCGACACAGACAAGGCACCACCGCAGCTGCCTGAACCAGACAGCCTCAGAAGCGCTTTGCACATCCAGAAACTCCGGCTGACGGCAGAAAAGAGGATTCCTTTGAACCAGTCTCTTGTGGAGGTGAAAGAACTTCCCACGAGGTCACACTCCAGCAGAATCGCTCTACTCTCTCCAAAATCTTTTAATATGTAGTACTCCTTTATTAAAGTTTGTATATTTTTCATTTAATTAGAGGATCATTAATTACGCTTGGACCAAGTGTGCATTTCATTATTGGCTCCATCAGAAGGAATGCAGCACTTCTAAACTGAGAAAGACAGCTACTTGCACAGATCATTATCTTCTAAATAGCCAGTTCAACTGAACGAAACCTGGTCTGAGCCCAATACATTTAAGGGGAGAAATACCACTGTATACCTGGTCAATCTGTCACATCTTTTGGAAAAACTGAAGCAACCACACTTTTGAGAAATAGAGCCCCAGGGATACTACCCCCTTACAGCTGAAAATCCACACGTACACGAAATAGCAAGCAACATGACATTTCCCTACTGTTCCCTGTGGATCCTGCTTTTTACTCAGTGCGAGATATTTGGCTAGCTAGATGTATTCGTGCCACAGAGATGAGAATGACTTTACTGCTTCTGGCCATAAATGTGTAATTTCAGGGCAATAAAGTTTATTGCCCGAGGTGATAAAGCAGATCTATAGACTACTTCTACAGCAGATATATCAGGGCGGGGGGGAAGACACTGTGCTTTAAAGATACTGACTTGTGGACTGTTTCATAGCTTACCTTGTTATAAGTGTAAGGTGTTGGAGAGGTGGGGATAATACCAGATTTTTCTTTCTGATGCCGTCTTTGTGCCTCCAATACCTGTCGCCATGAGAGGGATAAAAAAATAATGCAAAGTATATCTCGCTTACAGGCACCACAAATAGCACTGCCTATGCCAAAGATGCCTGATGCTTTTCCTTTAGGTGGACTTGTTCCAGCTACTGAGGACTGCCAAACTCAAACCGCTCTTCCTAAGAAAGATTGGAACTTTCTACGTGGGAAAACTTCAGCTAAAATATTTTGCTGCTTTGGCTGAAAATTTCAGCTTTGCCTGAATTAAAGCAATTGCTCAAGTCTCTTTTGTTCAAAAACTCTAACACCTCTACGCTTTGGAACTAGAGCTTAAAATGTGTTTGAAGGGTAACCCTAGCTCCAGACGTGTCCTTTTTTGCCTCTCCCACGAACTAATCAAATCAAATTTGTCCCTCACTGATCAAATCTGTGTTTCTGGGTTTCTGAAAAAAAAAATCTCAGTTTAAATATGCTCAGGAAAAGTATTTTTACGGGTTTGGTAGTTCAATTGTTTTAAAAACCCTGTCTGTAGCGCACATGGCCCTTCGCCAGCAGGCTCCAGTTGAGGAGGCATTTTCAGGGCACCAGACTGTGACTGCATGGGACAATCTCTGCGATGGCCCTTCCTAGTCATTGAAGGCTGCCGACATGCCCAGTACTGCAATTAAGTATCTATCTGCAGGTTTGGGGTTTTGGTTGTTTTTTTTTTTTTCATTTTCTTCAGGACTCCAACACAAAGCACAAAAGAGCAGCACTACAAAACCCAACCTGTCTGTAATTATAGATTATGTCTTAACGCACGCTGACAAGGGGGCCAAGCCGAGGTGAACAGGTAACCCTCTGGCACTGCCCTCTGTGTGCAATTGCCTTTACAGAACCTTTTTTGTTTCAGCATAGTCCTCTTTAATGTAATCTTGTATCAGGCTAAGCTGGAAGAAGGATTGCAAAGAAGGGACTTTGCCAAAACAACCGTTTTAATACAGTTAAAGGCCAACTGTCAAAATCCTGGAGTAGTCTCACCAGTGGGAGTCAGGCCTGGGAGAATCAGAAGGCATCAGCAATAAGTCAGGGCTAAGAACACAGTCTGTGGAATGTGCCTCACGACCTCCTGCTGTAATCAGTTGATCACAGTGGCACTCCATCTTGAAAGGTCACTACTACACAATTACTCAAGATTCCTGTGCCCAGAAGCCCTTAACAGGACAGCAAAGGCTTTTAAAACGACACGGTTATGGAGCTACCAGAAATAAAGATAATTATTCCCCTTTAGCCTAGAACTGTAACTGCTTGTTACCTGAGGTGCTACGTAATAGGGAGTGAACTGTGGTGTCATCAAGTCACCTTGGTCTACTTTGGCGAATCCAAAGTCACACAATTTAACAGGTGCATCCTAAAAGAAGGAAGAGAGGTTTCATTACAAAATCTCACTGTATCAGCTTTTCTAATATACCCTTCTTGCCTTGTACTCATCTTACCTTTGCCATACGTATTCCTCTTTTGTACTTACACCCTTCCCGTTCCACAAAGCAGATAAAAGGTCATAAAGTGATTTTTGAAACAACCATTTTTGCTTTCCTGGGTGCTCTGGGTCAAAAGCAGTCCCCCTCTCAGGGCTGGAAAGCACTAAGCACATTGCAGGGGGATCACTGCGTATGCCCAGTGGTTATGAGCAGGAGAAGAAAGAAACAGGCAAGAGCTTGGCTATGTCAAAGCATCTATAGGCTATGTCAAAGCATCTATAATGCACATTACAACATCCTGATGACACACGGGGAGGACACGTGGCAGAGTGGATCTTCTCCTCAGCAAAGCAGGCTTCTATGCTCAGGTGAAGAACCTGACCCGTATCTAATAGAAGCAGCACAGACAGCCGGTACTCCAAGCAGATCAGAGTACGGAAAAGCATGAAGCCAAAAAAAGTCATTCATTTTTGTCACCAAAACATTGCACTCACATCATTTTACAATGATTCTGAAAATCACCATTGAGCCATTTTACAGAATTCAGCAGTAAACAAAGAATACCAAGGCTTCATCTTACCAGAGAGTTATCCTTGAAGAGGAGATTCTCAGGCTTGAGGTCTCTATGTGCAATGTTTAACGAGTGGCAATGCTGCAAAGCCAAAGCTATCTGAAAAAGGGCACAATAAATCAACTACAATTACAGAATTCCTCCTTTAGCCTGGACAGTTGTATTAGCTTTAAAAAGGACATCGCCGACATAGCTTAGACCCCAAACATTTTCACTCCACTTCGGTACAATTCGGAGTTTCGAAAAGCCTGGCCGTACTGCGCAACAAAGCAACGGTCGGGAAACGAAACCCACTGAGCTATTCCGTCTGCGTTTCACTCAAAGCAAACAGAAAACAAAAGCTAAGTGGTACTGGGCTTTACCATGTTAGTTTGGCTAACTCGGGGCTTTATTACCTGGCCCCAGGAGTGAAACGGATCACGACAGTGTCCTGTTCTATGCTGTGCTAGGCCTACGGGTCACTAAACTTGCTTGCACGCTCTCCAGCGATTACATTCTGTTTAACAGTCAACAGCGAGTTCTTGCTTCAGTATTTCAGTGGATATTTTGCATTTCAGTGGATATATTGCATTTGTTACTAACTTAAGGGTGAACATTCAGTCAGTTTTGTTCCGTAATTCGTGATGTTGCTGCCTGCAATTTACTCATCTCATCTGATATTACATGGAAATGCATGACTTGATTCTTTCAAAGACAGCTTCTCGCGATGCTGTGGTTCAGACACCTGCAACCCAGTCATGAAAGCTCTACACACTGTACATTTCAAAATGCAATTCATTTAAAGAAAACCAAAGCATAAATACTTAAACGGCATCACTGAAACAAAAGTAAGGCAAAGCCACGACACGACCCTTATTTGGAAATATTCCTGTTGGCTTCTGCAGGATCCTACCCAAACACAGTACCCTGGGTGAAGCGCTGAGTCCTTAGAAGACTGCAAATTACTGCGACAAGAGAACTTCAGTGTTAACTTAGCTTAGAAATAAACACAAACACATTCCCAAATAAATTGAGGTAGCTTTGTGACAAGGTTTTAACTATCACTGAGTACAAGGAACCCGTAGTTCAAGACAGTGATGAAGAACCACTAGATGGAAGAATAAGACTTTAGCGCTGCTTTCAAACTTCATTGGTATAAACATTAAAGCAAAGAGTTACTTGGGACACGAATAACCCAACTATACACAAAGTCAGAATTCATTCAAAGTCTGGTTTTCTGGTACAGTTTCAAAATATTTTCCCAGCATGTTAACCCTGGAGACTGCCTTGCACTGTCAAAATCAAACAGCCCAAAAGAGATGAAAACAAACTGTCCAGAATAGTTCTGTAGTTCCACCTAATTTCTCTGTTGGATGAAGCCAACCAGGTAACAGCACAATCACCACTCCATTAGAAACAAGCCAAAAGCACAAGACAGAAATGTAACATGAAATGATTTGGCCTTGTTTTTTGCCTCAGTACCAGATATTATCTTGCTAGCTTAGGGAGAAGCAAGTGATAGGGATATGGATACAGTCATAAAGTCATGTCAATTTACATCAAATGCTGTAATATCTTGTCTGATGCTTTCCTTCCTTTATTCACTGCAGTGATCACTGGTGTGGAAGCAGGACGTTTACTGCTTAGCATCTCCAGTATAGTCTCTCACCTACAGTTCACAAATCTTTTGTTTGGAATGCCAATAAAACCTCTGCAAGCAGCTAACGAAGCCAACTCTGGCCCTCAGCTTCACGCCATGGTGCCAATTCCCATGCGGAGTTGCTCAGCCATTTCAGCAGCAAGACCCTTCTGCCTTGCAGTTCTGTAACAGGAACGGGCTGATCCTGTGCCTTGGCTCCCCAGAAAGGCTATCACGACATACAGTCATCTTCTCTTTCCTGCAACCTCCCCGTTAATCCAAGCTTTCTGACTCGGCACCACAAGTCATCCAACAGCTTGGAAGTGAAAGGGAACAAGTTCACCCCAGAAAGGAGAGGAACTGACACTGGGGATCCCCGTATCGAATCCCATGGAGCCCCTTCTGCTTTGTCATCCTGCCTACTCGAGCAGGACAGAAGCTAGTCACATCAGATGTGCTGCTAAGCCACAAAGAGCCTGACAGACACCAAAACTTCTTGTAATAAATACCGTCAAGTCTATAAAACACAATGTTCCAGAGAGTTACCTTGAGAAATGGAGACAGAAAAACGACATCAGAACAAACAGCACAGAAAACATGCACTACAGTGGTACATTCCTCTTGTTGTCTTCCATGACAAGTCTGGACTTCCATAAAACCAAATGTAGCACCCAGCTCGAAAACCCCTGGCCCAGGACACACGTACGTTACTATCCACTACCCCGCCCAAGAGGCAAGAGAAACACCAAGTCTGTGTCACGGCCAAGAGCGATTCTCAAACTGGAGCCGAGGAGCCAGGCGTGGTCTGGTGAGAGCCTGTGGACTGTTGGACGTAACGCTTTCAGAACGGCAGTGAGGGATACGTCAGGAATACTGTGCAAGAGAGCTCTCTTTGGTGAAGCGTTCTGCAGACCAGGTTCGGAAAACCATTGCCAAGGACAGCAGAGACACCAGGGCCCCAACCCAGAAGAACTAGCCCACACCTTCAAATTCTTTGCGTCTATTAAAACTTTGGCATTGTCAGGTTATAACAAAGCAGGCAATGATCGTCGGATCAGAACTGAGGATTATTTTAGCTTCCTTTTTTCCCACCCCCCACCCCAAGAAATTGTTAAATACTTTAGCCATTATCATTCATGGATTTGCTTATACATGGGTGTTAACTTGCCTGCTTTGTTACTTGGCTTGCTTGCTTCTCAGTAAAGTGCCGGTGCTGGCTGATTCTGTGAAATAGCTCTCCCCCTTCCATCATCTCCATTACAATTAGGAGCCGAGCCCTGTTCAAAAGCATTTCATTTTGTTATATTAAAAATAATCAAAAAAATAACAGAACTGCTAAGCTAATAATGCATACTTCATATCTACTGACGCAGGCCAAAAGAGAGACACACACTTGCTTCTTCTACAGTTGTTCTAGCTATTTTGGTTCCATAATTTTTGCCTTTAAGCATGTAAGCTGCAAGATTTTCTGGCTCCCAGCACAATCCGACTCACTGATTGCCAGCCAGGAATCTACATTTGCTCCTCATGTTGGGCTCCCGCATCCAGCTGGGACAAACACCACGGCCATGTCTACATGGATGCATTCAGACAGATAAAAGCAAGTTCCACCCACGCTTCCCACCAGCAAGCCAGTTTGGACCTGGAAGCCACTTCAACACATCAATGCAGAACTCTGCCCTCGATGAATAATACAGCAGGTAGAGTCTTGCATTAAGCAGGCCAAACGGCTCCCAGGCTGGAGCTGGCTTGGAGCACAGCGTCCACCTGTCTGCACCCACCCGTGCAGACATGCCGATCTGCCTAGGTGCTGAAGACGTTCATGGAAATGTAGAAGCCGAAGGCTGAGGAATTATCTTTAACGCTTTTGAGTCCGGATACTCTGCTGTACCTCATTATTTTAATCTACAGTTTTATTGACATAATTATGATGGCCAACGAATAGGAAGTGCGGAGATCAGGACTGCTAGAACCTCAAGAAACTAACTTCTAGATCTTCCCACCACACAGCAAAACCAGACACATCAGAGACTGAGACAGGTCTCAGCTCTTTAATTCTCCCAGCTTGGATTTTTTTTTTCCTCAACTAATATCCAATTAGAAGACAACATTTTTATCCCAAGTGATATTAATGTATGAAAAGTAATAAGTCTGCTTCACGTTTTGCTGTGTTCCTTTTAAGCAGGACAACGTATTGAGAGTTTACAGAGTGGAACCTAGTATTTTTAGAGGAGACTCTCACTTCCTTTTTTTTCTTTTTTTTAAACGAAGACTGGCACTCTGAGTTTCCCAGTGGCTCACGGGCATCACCATCACGTGAAAGGATCTCACTTAGGGTTCTAGGTAGCAACCAAAGTCACAGCTCCAATTCTGCTGTAACAGTGCTTTGAAAGCAGAAGGAGGCTCACAGGTTACAATTCAATTCAAGCTACTCAAACCATCTCAAAGCAGGACAGAAGCTAGAAGCTAATACAGTCTCCCAGACAATGCAGGTATCACAGGCTGAATCAATGAAAAACCTAAGAAATGAAAAGGTATTCAAATGAAGACGTACTCAAAACCAGCAGCGAAGGACGCAAATTCATTTAAATATGCAAAGGTCTGGGCATTGACAAGGAAAAAAGCAAGCGTTGCTTAGTCTGAAGTATAAACATCATATCTGGAACACCCTATAAACATTCATTTTGGTCGCACCATGATTAAAAAAAGCAAGCTCCACTATACCTTGGCCTAAACATGGAAAGCAAGCTGTGGTGATGAATCACCCTATGCAGTCTTACCTTGGGCTGGATTCATGTGGGAACTGCACACTGTTAGCATAAACTTCAATAATTTGAACAATATTTGGATGTGTTGCACACATCATGTGCAGACGTACCTTGAAGAGAAGGGAAGAAACGTTACTGTACACAGTGACGCGTCCTTGACCAGTTCTGCTCCTCCCTCTCCCCCAAGCCTACAGCACACACGTGCCCGTGCGCTGCCAGCTGTGCTCAGCGCCAGCCACACCCAATGCAAAGTTATCAAAAAATAAGAAGTGCCTACAAGCGTTTATATGAGTGCCCAACAGCCGTTACACCCCTCGGACTGAGCAGGATGAAAAGATCCCACATCGTCAATCTATTTGTTACAGACCACGGAACCAAACCCAGCCAAGCCGCAAAAAAGCTCAGTCTTTGATTTGTTTGGGTTTTTAAAATAAATTTAAAGCTAGAACTAGCTTTAAAGCAGCAACAGAGATGCGACAAACTGAAAATTCATTAATGAAACTTGAAATTCCATGATCCGGCTCCTTATATGGCCTCAAGCTCCAGCACTCGACACGTGAAACCTCATCTCCTGTTCTGACTTTCTGAAACAGGAACCGGAGGAGTTTTCCCCAGTTTAAAGCCACCTGGGCTGCTGAACCAAGTCAAGGCTCGATGCTCTTTGCAAACAGATTGTTTTTCCCCGGGAATTTTGAACGTGCATTTGCTCAGTGACAAGAAATGGAAGCTGCCTAAGCCTTGAGGACATTTCACGCTTCTTTCGCTCCCGTGACATCCTGGGCGACTGCCCACTGTTTTCAGCGGGCTGACAGCTTGGCACCGGGGCACGCTCTCGCCAGCCACGGCAAGTCACCGGCAGGATCAGCCAGCTGGTACACAGGTCAACCCATACCATGTCGAGTGCAACGTGAAGCACTCTTGGCAATTCTTACAGCAGCAAGACCCAAGAGTGAGATGTAGGGAAATAAGATCAGTTCTAAACCATTCGTGTGACATTCCATGGGACCCAGGGAGAGCACCAGCTTTAACACGCAGCCCTAGGAATTACACCTGCACGTACAGAGCTAACACCTACAGCAAACTCGGAGTTACAAAGACCCTCTGCTTCACCCACCACCTCCCCCTCTAGGAACCGAGCGCAGCAAGGCTAGAGGGGCAAACCCGAGGAATCTTGCACGGCAAGATCTGCAGAACTCTCTTTCTTTTAGTTGTTGCAATGGTTTAAAAAAAAAAATAAAAAAACAAGTCACCATAAGGGTGAGACTTTGCGGTGCGTCAGCAGGCAGGCAGTATAAACAGGAACCGTACCTCATTTCTAGCTTTTGGACGATCAAGCAGAATTTTCAGTGCAAAGCGCTCTTGAGAGGATTTTTTCACGCAGACTCTGGTATTACAGCAATAAAATTATTCGGTCAGCAAGAACGTTAGAGAGACACTTCAAACAATTGATCTGTAGCTACGAGCTTGCTCCCCGCGTGGGAATCGACGGGAATGCCCACGATCTGGAACACACAGGGCACCCGGCACCGCGTCCCAGCGCGAAAGCCGCAGCTTTCAGCCTTCCACAACAATCGAACACGTTACGCAGAAACACCCAACACAAAGTTACACTTTCAGCAACGCAGGAACAGTACTTCAGGGCACCAGGGACCTGCCGAGAAGCAGAATGCACTCCAGACATTCAGCCTGAAGGGATATTTTTGATAAAAAAACCCCACACCACGCAGTGGCAGCCTGAATATCTCCAACAGAGGGTGCAGTCTGCAATAAAGAGCGTCTGAATGGAAATCCCTGTTTTAGCAAGGCCACCAACTGCGCCACACATGGTTTTTTTTCCTCTCTTTCCCCCATTTAACATTCACAATTGGACTGCGTCAGAGGGAAAGGCCCACATATTAACGGGCAGCTAAAAGAATAAAAAACAAAGGGATATTTTAACAAAGATCAGAGGCAACACAGCGACAGAAAATGAATGAGGAGAAACCAATTGCCTGGCCAGGAAGATAAATGGTGGCGAAAGACAATCGCTCTGTCACGCGCCCAGAAACAGAGAGGCGCAGACATTTGCTTTTCAGCAATTCTGCAAATTCCTGCTCCCAAAAGGAGAGTTCTTGTTGAAAAGGGAACACACGTTTTGCTTTAGAGAAAGCATCCAGTGCCTGCAGGGGTTAGAAATTCACGATGGGCAAGCCCTGGTACGAGCTGCAGAGCTCGCGGCACTATCTGCTGTGGCCTCACATGATGATGTGAAAAAATAGCTGGTAAAAATAGCTAACGGGCGCCCGGTGCCGATGCCCCAAGCGATGACACCGTAGACGGGAGCAGCGACCTTCGCACCGCACCGACGCTGGTATCCAAAGGACATAGGTGTTGGAGCAGACTTCTCTGCTGCCATTTTCTGCTGCCACCGTTTCACAGCCGGCTCCTGTTGCCGCTTTGCTTCGGGAATACGGCAGTGAGACGGGACAAGGCAGAGCGGCGAGCAGAGTTTTTACTTCAAACACATCCCATAAAGACAATACCTCGCTCGCGCAGCAGCTACGACCCGTGTGGCGTACAGAGATGTTTATTTGTTCATAAAAAGGGTCTTCCACGTATCACATCACAATTAAAATACATACTCACTTCTCCACAACTAACGAAACCGGCTGAGATTACATACAAATCCGCAGGTGTAACGTCTTACCTAACAGGACCACTGATCCCAGCTCCCAGCTTCTGAGTCCAGTTAATGTTGTACTCCTCTAAAATGGAGGTTTCCTGTTCAAAAAGGAGCAGGGGGAGGGGAAAGAGAGGAAAATAAATAAATAAATTACTACATCCCTTCCAAAAAAAAAAACTAAACAGCTCAGCAGACCTGATTTGCAAGCCACCTGAGCAGAGAAAGAGCCTGCTTTGGAGTTTTGCTTCACCTAGGAAAATTAAACATAAATGCTCACATAATAATGTATTTTAGTTTAGAATTATTTCTGTGCAGCTGAGACTGCTCACCCTGCCATTCTGAAACATGATTACTGAGAACAGTAAATGGGATCTTACGCCTTCAATGCAGAAAGAGTATCAAGGGCACTTTTCCCCTCCCCAGCTCTTAAAGCCAGCTTTCTGCCCACAAAAGATCAGTCGCAACTGAATGCAAAGGCCCAGTTACAGCATCCTGATGTACTTTTCGGTCATATGGTACAGTGGAAAATGATTTTGCTGCCTTCTTAGGGTTTTCAAACCTTTGGAATCATTATACTGCAAATTAAACCCTGCATAACTAGTTTTAGCTTGTCTGACGATGAATCAGGCTCCTGTTTATAACCCTTTTGTCCAAATCCGTAAAACCGGGGTTCGGTTTTGTTACGACACAGCTTGGGTGCTATCATGCTTCGACATGTCACAAGGCGGGATGGAAACGCGGCTTCGGCGCGCGGCGTTTTGGTCACCGCCGCTGCCGTGCGCTGTTACGCAGCTGGGGACCCCACAACGGAGCAGGGCCCAACGGCGGAGACGCTGTGTGCAAACAACAAGCCGAAGTGATGCACGCCGTCAAATTTCGCCTCTGGCCCTTTACGAACATCGCTACCCATGTTCAGGGTCTTCTTTCAAAAAGCCACGCTTTCCGATAAATCGCACGAAAAGGAGGTGGTAACAAAAGCAAGCACTGGAGAAGCGTAAGCAAGCAGGTACGATACGTCCCAAATCCACTGAAAACAAAGGGCAGAGTCGCGTGGGACACGCAGCATTTCAGGAATCGCTCGTGCTACAAACTAGGAGCAGACCGAGAACGCTCGTGCTCCCAGCGAAGGTATCGAACCCGGCAGTCCCCAACCCCGGAGCGCTGGCCCCCGCGACAACAGCCGTGGATTAACACGACTGCCGGGCTGGAGCCAGCGCGCAAGCCACACGGACGGAAAACAAAGCAGGAGAGAGGACAGCTGATATTTAAGGCAAGATTTGAAGGGATTAGAGAGTGCAAAAGACCGATATGAAAGCAAAAATTGCCTTTTAACACAGTCTGGAGTGGGTGTTACACAAATCACAACTGACTAGCGTGAAAGGTGCAAAGGAAAAAGTCAAAGTTAACGGGAGGTTTTATAAAGGGTTTTAAAAGAAAGGGGAAGAAAAGCATAGCGGATCACGCGTGGCTTGTTGCTTTCAAGTAGAAGCACAAAGAAACTTTGTTATAAATTCAATTAACATAAGTTTCACTTGCGGGAAGCGTACTAGGGAAAAGCTGATTTCATTTTCCTGATATTCAGATACAGAGGATTGAAGGCATCATAGGTAGAGTGGAAAAACAATTTTAGAAGAGCATTGAGGAGCAGCGAAAGGGTTTCTCCGGACCGGGGAGCACCTCCTCAGCACGTGCTTTCAAGACCACGCTTAGTCTTTAAGTTTTGAAGAAAATCAAACCACCGAACTGGAGAAGCAAACGCCAAGGTACTCCGGAGCAACGTCGTGACCAAGTGAAAACAATTCTTTGTGATTTTTTACAGAGCTCTGAAGTCTGCTGCTCCCGTCCCAGAACCGCAGACGGGCCTGCCTGCCCCACAGCTTCCCTCACCCTTTCACCCGCATGGGTGGGGCTGAACAGAGATCCCGGCTCCACACACAAGCCCAGTCTCGACCGAGCAGTTTCTGCTGCCTCACGCCGCTTCGGCGGTGGCACAGAGGCTTCACTCCAGCCCAGCAAGTGGAGCAGAGAAGCTGATTAGGAATTGGAAAGTTTGTGATCTATGAATCAAATGAAGTGAGAAGATCTGATAGTTCTCAACTCCTGAAGGACAAGTTCAACAACTACAAATAAGTCAATTGGTAATAAAAATTCCTTTCCTCTTTCATATTTTGCATATTTGCCATTGTTTTAAATAAATCATTTGTTTTCTGCATTTTTATTTGGATTCCAGTCTTCACTCCAAAGCATTTTTACAACTTCAAGGTAAAACTGAATAATCTAGTGATGAAGAAGCACTATCCACCACTTCCTAATGCTACGAAATACAGTATTTGAGAACTTTGACGTCCATCAGCATACAGAATTGCTTACATCTCCTAGTCCATCTAGTCCATCTCCTAGTACATCTCCAGAAACAGGACCTCCAAATCCAGTGCCAAGACCATGTAGCTGCAAATCAGCACAAGTCTGTAACACTCAAACAGCATGAAGCATTTAAAATGCATGGGTATAAAACCACCCTCTGAAAGTACCAAAATCCGTTTCAACCGGTAAGCCCAAACGCCGCGACTATTCATCCAGCTCAGCGTAGTGCGGGTGCGGGCAGCAGCGGGTGCGGTATCCGCTACTCAGCTCCGCATCTGGAGAATAAAAAGCCTCCCAGTAGCACCGCTGCGCAGCACTGAACCTGTCGAGGGGCTGCCGGGCCAGCTGGCGCTCACCTGCTGCGGCTGGGAACGGAGGAGGCAGAGGAGAGCCGGAGAGAGCGCTTTCAAAAACAAAAAAA
>Ga0065711_1044865_pt1 | contig 13830 bp, 11 predicted proteins | sample Hoacrofraction12_FD_59098 | JGI IMG/M metagenome (GOLD analysis project Ga0065711, IMG submission 59098) | Hoatzin crop microbial communities from Cojedes, Venezuela - Epithelial fraction 12 v2 (version 2) | ecosystem: Host-associated > Birds > Digestive system > Esophagus > Crop | place... | reverse complement strand
GAGCCACGTCCCGGCCCTACCGCAATATCATTTTGTCTTGCCCAGTTTATGTAGTCCCATACAATCAAAAAATAGTCTACATAGCCCATTTTCTTTATAACAGACAGCTCATAATTTAGCCTATCTTCAAGCTCTGCTGCCCTATCTCCATATCTTTTTCTTAGGCCATCAAAACAAAGCTTATTCAAATATGTCCATGAATCAAAGCCTTCCGGCACCTCATATTTTGGAAGCTTAGTAACACCAAACTCAATCTCTACATTGCACATGTCAGCGATTTTGTTTGTATTTTCAATGGCTTTATCCGCATATGGGAAAAGAGAACGCATCTCCTCTTCACTTTTTACATAATATTCAGGTCCGCCGCTCATGCGCATCCTATCTTCATCCATGACTTTTTTCTGAGTCTGAATACACAGAAGGACATCTTGTGATTTGGCATCATCTCTATATGTATAGTGACAATCGTTCGTTGCAACAAGCTCTATGTCAAGCTCTTTTCCAAGGCGAACAAGCTCCATATCAACTTGCCTTTGCTCCGGTATTCCATGGTCTTGAAGCTCCAAGAAAAAATTGCCATGTCCAAATATTTCATCATATTCTTTGGCAATTTCACGTGCCTTTTCAAGGTTTCCGCTTGTAATAGCTCTCGGAATAGCTCCCGCAAGACATGCCGAAAGGCATATTAGTCCTTCGTGATACTCTCTCAAAAGCTCGATATCTACTCTCGGTTTATAATAATATCCTTCGGTAAATCCTTTGCTTACTATATGAGACAAATTCTCATATCCTTTATTATTTTTAGCCAGCAAAATAAGATGATAATATCTATCTTCGGAACTTGAATTTTTTTCAAATCTTGAAGATGGTGCTACATATACTTCGCATCCTATTATCGGTTTTATTCCGTTTGCTTTTGCTTCTTTATAGAAATCTATAACTCCATACATGACTCCATGGTCTGTTATAGCACCGGCGCTTTGACCGAGTTCTTTTAATCTTTTGACATATTCTTTTATCTTATTGGAACCATCAAGTAGTGAATATTCCGTATGTACATGTAAATGTGTAAATGCCATTCTTACTTTCCCCTTCTACTACATCTCTACCACACCAAGTATACCACTCACCCAAAACAAAAAACACCCAATGCGCCATAACTTAAGGCTCTATTTATGCAAATATTTTGAATTTTTCATAAAAGCAAGTAGCCTGTATATTACTATATATATGATTTTGCGTGCTTTTGAGCATGTCGGTTCTTAGCACGTGTCATTTACGTGCTTAGAACCGCTACATGCGAAACAGAGCGAAAGCGTCACAAAAAATCATATTATAGTAATATACAGGCTACGCCATTTTATCAAACCTCAAGTCTTATGCAAAAAATGCCTTGAGTTCGTCAACCTTATTGGTTTGCTCCCATGGAAGGTTTAGATCGTTGCGTCCAAAGTGTCCGTATGCAGCTGTCTGCTTGTAGATAGGACGACGAAGATCGAGCATCTTGATGATTCCTGCCGGACGAAGATCAAATACCTTACGTACAGCTTCTGTAAGCTTCTCATCAGAAACCTTACCTGTGCCGAATGTATCAACAAGAATAGATGTAGGCTGTGCAACACCGATAGCATATGAAAGCTGAATCTCTGCTCTGTCAGCAAGTCCTGCTGCTACGATATTTTTAGCAACATATCTTGCTGCATAAGCTGCACTTCTATCAACCTTTGTGCAGTCTTTTCCTGAGAATGCACCGCCGCCGTGACGAGCAGCTCCGCCGTATGTATCAACGATGATCTTACGGCCTGTAAGACCTGCATCACCCTGAGGACCACCGATTACGAAACGTCCTGTAGGATTGATGAATATCTTTGTGTTTTCATCAACCATATTTGCATCTACTACAGCATCGATGACATACTTTCTGATATCTTCATGAATCTGATCCTGAGTTACCTTCTCATCATGCTGAGTTGAGATAACGATAGCTTCAAGACGAATAGGCTTTCCGTTTTCATCATATTCAACAGATACCTGGCTCTTGCCGTCAGCTCTAAGATAAGGGAGAGTTCCGTTCTTACGAACCTCTGTGAGCTTTCTTGTGAGCTTGTGAGCTAGTGAAATAGCATATGGCATATACTCTTCTGTTTCGTTTGTAGCATATCCGAACATCATACCCTGATCACCGGCACCGATTGCTTCGATTTCTTCATCAGTCATGTTGTTCTCTTTTGCTTCAAGAGCCTTGTCAACGCCCATAGCGATATCAGCTGACTGTTGATCGAGTGCTACAAGTACTGCACATGTATTGCCATCAAAGCCCTTCTTGGAATCATCATATCCGATTTCGCAGATTGTTTCTCTTGCAATCTTTGCATAGTCAACCTTTGCCTTTGTTGTAATCTCACCTGTGATGAGCACGAAACCTGTACATGTAGCTGTTTCGCAAGCAACACGGCTCATTGGATCCTGCTTCATGCATTCATCAAGAATAGCATCTGAAATGTTATCACATATTTTGTCAGGATGTCCCTCTGTTACTGATTCGGATGTAAAAATAAACTTATCCATTTTAAAAACCTTTCCGCGCATAGCGCCACAAATTAGAGCCCTCATACAAATAAAAAATCCATTTGCTACTCGGCAAATGGACCTGATTTTAAGATAATCAAATCCTCTTATTGCTCGAAATCACAAACCATATCGGCCCGATCTTGAAACTCGCTCAGGTTGGCACCTTCCATAAAATGGGGTTGCCGTGGCTTCACAGGTCCTATGTACCTCCACCACTCTGAATAAGAGAATCATTCTATTAAATTAAGGATTTGGTATCCTGAATGTTTGCTCTTTAAACATCCAAAGATATATTACATTATGATAGTTACATATGCAAGGGGACAAATTTCAATCTTTGTCCCCTAATATATTTTTATTTTATTTTCATAGAAAGTGCTATTCTATTCTTCTTGGCATCTACTTCCATGACTTTAACGTCTACTATATCTCCGACACTTACTGCTTCAAGCGGATGCTTTATGTATCTATCTGTTATCTGTGATATATGAACCAGTCCGTCCTGATGAACTCCTATGTCAACGAAAGCTCCGAAATCAACGATATTTCTGACAGTTCCTTTCAGAACCATTCCTTCTTTCAGGTCTTTCATATCCATAACATCGCTTCGAAGAATGGGCGATGGCATTTGTTCTCTCGGGTCCCTGCTTGGCTTTTCAAGTTCCGATACGATATCATCAAGTGTTATTGTACCGATTCCAAGTTCTGCCGCAAGTTTTTCTTTATCTTTTATCTTGCCTTTTATAAAGCTTGCACCTACATTCTTTTCAGAAGCGGATACTTTTTCTTCCCTTACGCTTTCCTTTTTATCATCAGCTTCAAAAGATGCGCCAAGAGCCGCTGCAAGTGCTGCGCCCATTGCAGTATTTGTATTTCTGATTACAACTTTATCCTCCTTTTTAGGCTTTCTTTGCTCTTTTTCTTTTTTACTGCTTGCAGTTTTGCCCTTATTAGCTGCTGCTTCTTTTTGCATGCGTTTTACATCTTCCATGGAAAGACCAAGTTTTTCCATAAGAGACATTGCAGCATCATATGACTCCGGATGCACGGATGTATCATCAAGCGGATTGTCGCCGTCATGTATTCTGAGAAATCCCGCGCACTGCTCATATGCCTTTGGTCCAAGCTTTGGAACTTTCAAAAGCTCTTTCCTTGATTTGAACATGCCATTTTCTTCTCTGTAATCAACGATGTTTTTGGCAATTGTCTTGCTGATACCTGATATATAAGTAAGGAGAGGTGCAGATGCAGTATTTAAATCTACACCGACCTTATTTACGCAGTCTTCAACGACTCCGCCAAGTGCATCTCCAAGCTTTTTCTGGTTCATGTCGTGCTGATATTGACCTACGCCTATTGACTGAGGATCTATCTTTACAAGCTCTGCAAGAGGATCCTGAAGTCTTCTTGCAATTGATGCGGCGCTTCTTTGACCTACATCGAAATTTGGGAACTCTTCACTTGCAAGTTTACTTGCTGAGTAAACAGATGCTCCGGCCTCATTTACAATTACATACTGAAGCGGTTTATCAATTTCTTTTATAAGCTCAACAATTACCTGCTCCGACTCTCTTGATGCAGTTCCGTTTCCTACAGATATGAGATCTATATCATACTTTTTTATGAGCTTTTTAAGCTCTGTTTTTGCTTCTTCGACTTTGTTTTGAGGAGCTGTCGGAAAAATAACTTTCGTATCAAGAACTTTACCTGTTGCATCAACAACTGCAAGTTTACATCCCGTACGGAAAGCAGGATCCCAGCCAAGAACCGTTTTGCCTGCAATAGGCGGCTGCATAAGAAGCTGTTCAAGATTTTTACCAAATACAGTAATAGCGCTATCTTCAGCCTTGCTTGTCAGTTCATTTCTGATATCTCTTTCAATCGCAGGAGCAATCAGTCTTTCGTATGAATCTTTACATATATCTTCTATTACAACGCTTATGTCTTTTTCCCTGTCTATTCCCATTTTTGTTTCCAAAAAAAGAAGTATTCTATCTACGGGAGCTACTATTTTTACTGTCAAAAACTTTTCTTTTTCGCCTCTGTTAAGTGCCAAAACTCTATGTCCGACTATCTTTGAAACAGGCTCTTCATAGTTATAATACTGCTCGTATACGCTCTCTGCTTTTTCATCCTTTGCAGACGATGATATAACACCCTCTTCAAATGTAATATCTCTTATATATGTTCTGACATCGGCATCGTCGGACAAATCTTCCGCAAGAATATCCTTTGCTCCCTGAAGAGCTTCTTTGATATTTACGACTTCTTTTTCTTCAGATACATATTTTGCAGCTTCCTGTAAAAGAAAATCCAAAGATATTTCAGCTTTTTTAATAACATCAGCAAGACCTTCAAGTCCTTTTTCCCTTGCAACGCTTGCTCTTGTCTTTCTCTTTGGCCTGTATGGAAGATACAAATCATCTACAGCAACAATAGTCTGTGCTTCAAGAATTTTCGTCTCGAGTTCACTAGTTAGTTTTCCTTGTTCTTTTATGGAAGCTATTACGCTTTCTTTCTTTTCTTCGAGTCCTCGAAGGTATTTAAGTCTCTCATCAAGATTTCTTAACTGTTCATCATTTAGAGAACCCGTTACTTCCTTTCTGTAACGTGAGATAAAAGGAATGGTATTTCCCTCATCTATAAGTTTTACAGCAGCTTCAACCTGCCATTTTTTTACATTTAGTTCTTCTGTAATCTTTTGTAAAATATCCATTTTATTACCCAATAATCCTTTTTTATTTAGCTGTTATATGCGTTCCCGCATCTTTTTTCAAAGCATCTTTTACATTTGCAATCGATGTGATGATTACATGTCCGTTATTATTTTTTTCAAGGAAAGAAATAGCGGCTTCAATCTTAGGAAGCATATTTTCCTCTCCGAACTCGCCATCTTCAATGTATTTTTTTGCTTCAGAAATATTCATCTTCCTTATTTCTTCCTGATTGTCCTTCTCGAAATTCTTGTATACATAAGGAACGGATGTGAGGATGATGAGATAGTCCGCGTCAACGTCTATTGCAAGTTTTCCTGCGATTGCATCTTTTTCAATTACGGCAGATGCGCCTTTAAGTGTATGTTCCTGATCGAGTACCGGTATTCCGCCACCGCCGCATGCGATGACTTCTTGACCTGCATCAAGAAGCGTTTTGATAGCATCTATTTCTACGATTTCGATAGGCTTTGGAGCGGCAACTATTCTAAGATAGCCTTTGCCTTCAACCTCTTTTACGAAATTTCCTTTTTTGATTTCATTGTCTGCGTCTTCTTTGGACATGAATCTTCCGATTTTCTTGGTCGGGCTGTAAAATGCCTCGTCGTAAGGATCTACGCAAACCTGAGTGAGAATAGTCGAAACGCTCTTTACTATGCCTCTTCTTGCAAGTTCGCTCTTAAGAGAACTTTGAATATCATATCCTACATATCCCTGGCTCATGGCAGAACATACGCTCATAGGAGCCGCTGTATAATCTATATAAATACGATGTAGTTCGGTCATAGCCTTATGAATCATGCTGACCTGCGGTCCGTTACTATGAGTTATTGCCAGTACAAATCCTTCTTCGACAAGATCTGCAAGCGCCTTGGATGTGACTTTGACAGCTTCTTTTTGCTTTGCTGTTGTATATCCGAGTGCTTCGTGGCCAAGTGATACTACTGCTTTTTTGTTTTCCATATATTTTTCCCCGCTAAAAAAATTAAACACAACACAACAATTCTAACACACAAAAAGCCCTTATGTATCAGTAAAATAAAAGAAAATCAATATATTTTTTGCCTGATTTTTATGACTCTTCTGTCATATGTCATTATGCCGTTCACCTCATCTTCGACATCGCTAACCTGCGTATAGACAAAACCTACAAGTCCCTTTGCTTCAAGCGGCAAAATCTTCGTATAAATATATTCTCCGTATTCCTCGTTTAGCTTTTTTTTACTCTTAAAAATCTTATATCCATATGTCTTATCACCTGTCGAGTGCCCATCTTCGTAATATGTAAAGCCGCCGCATTCGGATAATAGCACTGCTCTATATGCCTTATCATATGGAACTTTCGGTGTCCTGAAATAATTATGTATGCTAAGATAGTCTCCCGAATATTGATCGAACCACCCGCTTGCGGCATCAATAGGCCTTGTTCTGTCTATGAATTTGATAATTCCCGGAATAGTCGCCGCATCAAACTGTCCCCATCCTTCGTTGAATATAACCCATGTTCCGATAGATGGCACATTTTTTAGATAAGATACCATATTTCTGCATTCCGCTATAAAAGTGCGACGCCCTTTTGCATCACTCCTTGACAAAAATTCGTAGCATTTCGCAGAGTCATCAAGAGTTTGCGCAATATTTGGAAAAAGATTCGGTAAATATGTGACAAGCGGTTTATCATAAGTACTTCCGCCGCTGACCATATCCTGAAATACTATCATGCCTAGTTTATCGCAGTGATAATACCATCTGGCTTCTTCGATTTTGACATGCTTTCTCATCATGTTAAAGCCAAGCTTTTTAATGGCTTTGATATCATACACAAGAGCCTTGTCCGATGGCGCGCTCATGAGGCCATCAGGCCAATATCCTTGATCGAGCACACCTTTTAAGAAATATTTTTTATGATTTAAGCAAAATCTCTTGAAGCCTTTTTTGTCTTTTTCTATGGAAAAAACCCTCATAGCAAAATAGGACCTTACAACGTCTCCATCTGTTTTTAGCTCGAAGTCATACAGATACGGACTTTCAGGGCTCCAAAGTTTTGCATTTCGGATTCTAAAAGTTATATTTGCCACATAAGCATACTTCGTATCGAAAGGCACCGTATCCGATGATGGCATCTTATGATCCGTCGCGCTCTCAAGTATATCGCAAGGTATGAATTTATCACTTGTTATTTTCTTTTCAAAAAGAGTTTTTTCATTTGGATTTTTCGGAATATGTCTGATAGTTACGTCGGTCTTTTCATTTACATAGATTTTGAATTTTATCTTGTTCAAATCATCAGACGGAATAGATTCTACTTTCATTATGTAATTTTGCCATGCATACTCAAGCCATACGCTCTGCCATATACCGCTTTGAGGCGTATAAAACATGCCACCTCTTTTAAGGGTTTGCTTTCCTCTTGATAGCCAAGAACTATCTGTCACATCTATTACTCTAACGTACAAATCAACTTTTTTTCTGTCGGAATATTTTGTTATATCAATTGTAAAAGGCAGATATCCGCCTTCATGATGCGCTACCTTTTCTCTATCTATATAAATATCGCAAATTTGGTCTACGGCTCCGAAATGAAGCAAGATTTTTTGATTATCTTTGGGAGTTAAAAAAATCGGTCTATGATACCACAAGTATTCATCCACCTGCAAAATATGCGGTAGAAAGTTTTTAGAAAATTCATCATCTGTTATGCTAAGCATGCACTCGGGCGAAAAAGGCACTCTTATCTTGCCGCGCATTTTATCAGGGATTTCTGCGGTTTTCAAAATATCAAAATCCCATATACCATTTAAGACGGTGAAATTGTCTCGCACAAACAATGGCCTTGGATATTCACTCTTTGTGACATCAGTTTGTGCCTTTTTTGTCCACGGCGTAGTCAGATTATGCACAATTTTCTCATCATCGTTTCTTATAATACTTCTCGTAAGGCTCGTCAGATCCATATTATTACCCCATTTTGATGAATAAATTTTTTAGTTTTCTTTTTTTGATATCTCCTTATAAAGAGATGCAAAACTTGCATTCATATACGAAAGTACCCACAAAAGCGGAACTCCGAGTGTTATGATTCCAAGTATTACAAAAGGTATAAAGCTAACAAAAAGTTTTATGTATGTAAAGAAATTTTTTCTCATTATCTTCGTACTAACGGCAAGAATCTTAGTAACTTTCCATTTCGGGAAATCTTGCAAAAGATAAAAACTCTGACTAAAAGCTATGCTGACAATAATATATAGAATAAAAAGAATAATAGTAGCTACAATGAGCATCTGCTTATCATTATAATATGTTCCGTAAAGAACATACGGCATCTGCATAGCTATGCTTGTAAGAGTAAGCGGCATCTGAATAAGTATCGCCTTTATTGGATTTTCGGAAAATCCGTTAAAGATATCTATAAAAGAAGATGCTCCGTCATAAACGATATTAAGGTAAAGATATGCACTTCCCGATGCAAATATTCCCATGAAAATACTAGCTGCAATTACTAAAATAGTATAGAGTGCAAATGACTCTCCCGATACTACAAGCGCAAAAAAAGTAAGCATGTAACGCACAAGCATCGTTATAAGTAACGCTGCTATTGTGATTCCATACTTACCTATCATAAGCTGCCTTGCATCTTTTTTTAGTCTTGAAATTTGAATTTTATTAGTCATATTTTTGTTTTTATCATACAGCCAAATCAACGCTTGAGCCTACAAGTCCGCTTGCCGCATCTTGCATTTTTCTGGCTTTTTGATATGGATTGTCCTCGTTAGAATATTTTATTTGAGATGTTGTCGTACCGCCCGATACGTATGTCGTGCCGCATTCGGGACATACTGCAGTATGTATCTGAACAGATGCAGACAACACTTCTCCGCCATCTACCTCAGCTTTATCATAAGCATTGGTTACATGTTCCATTTCATGTGCTCTTACTCTGTTTCCTGCTTCCAAAGGATCCATATGCTGAGCAGTCTTAAATGAAACCATTTCATCGGAACCGTCTTGATACTTTCTGTTCTTGCATGTCTCACACTCGGAAGGAGATACTCTGCCGCTCTGTTTTGCATCATCTGTTTTTAATCCGGAAGATGATACTCCAAATGTGTAACCCGTTCCAAAACCCGTGTAATTTGTGTATCCAACTGCACCTACCATACACATTACCTCATTACATCACAAAGCTTTTAAATCATGCAAATTGCAAAATCTGACTATTGCTATAAATCTTGCGCAGAATGAGAAATTCATCTGCATCATAAAAAGCTAAATCTCAGGAAAAATAATTTGCAATTTCATTTAAACTATCCGCATTTCCTGTATTTATAAATTCCATAATAGCATTCCTTACATTTTCATTTTGGCTAATGATATATATACCATCCACCAAAATAAAATATGTAAGAATAAGCGCTACAATTCCTATAAAAAGTCCTATTTTTGCAGGTTTTGAAAATTTACTGCTACTTCCTCTCGATAAAATAGCAAGTGTAACGGCCGTACCTGCAAGTATCAGTGATAAAAATATAGTATTAAAAAATAGTATTGATGTTATGCCAACCCAAACCGACATGGTTGCCATTCTTTCACTCGCGTCGTATTCCACTATATCTCCTTGTTTAAATAGTTTTCAAAATTCATCCGCTTTAAAAACTATCAAAAAATTTATTAATTTCATCGTAACACATTGTTTTTATGAGTGCAACCAAATAACATCAGACTTTTTCCGTAATCATGTCAGATCTGATTTCAATTTTCGGGCCACCTTTTCCCTCAATATATTCTCTTGTAAGTGTTACTGTTCCGATATTCTCATCCTTCGGAATCTCATACATGATATCAAGCATGAACTCTTCTATTATAGATCTTAGAGCACGTGCTCCGGTATCTCTCTCAATAGCCTTTTCAGCAATAGCTTCAAGAGCGCTATCATCAAATTTAAGATTTACTTCATCAAGAGCAAGGAGCTTTTGATACTGCTTCAAAATAGCATTCTTTGGCTCTTTGAGGATAGTTATGAGAGCTTCCTTATCAAGGCCTTTGAGAGTGCATACGATAGGAAGTCTTCCAAGAAACTCAGGTATCATACCAAATTTCTTCAAATCCTCTGTTGTAACATATGAGAGTATATCATCATCGTCATCATACTTATCTTTAAGCTCTGAATTGAATCCGATTGATGATGATTTATTAAGTCTATTCTTTATAATCTTATCAAGTTCAGGGAATGCACCGCCGCATATAAAAAGTATATTTTTGGTATTGACCGTTGTAAGCGGAACCATCGCATTCTTTGAATTGGCTCCGACAGGAACTTCGATATCCGCTCCTTCCAGAAGCTTTAGCATACCTTGCTGTACGGACTCGCCGCTGACATCTCTTGCTGTTGTGCTCTTTTTCTTAGCAATCTTATCTATCTCATCGATAAAGACAATTCCCTGCTCAGCCTTTTTAACATCGTTGCCTGCTGCCGCAAGAAGTTTCGAAATAACACTTTCGATATCATCGCCGATATAGCCTGCTTCAGTAAGAGTTGTTGCATCAGCTATAGCAAGCGGCACATTAAGTAGTCTTGCCAAAGTCTTTACAAGATATGTTTTGCCGCTTCCTGTAGGACCCAGCATCAGAATATTCGACTTTTCGATTTCTATATCATCCATAGTATCCGTCGCAACTCTCTTGTAGTGATTATAAACCGCAACGGATATTACCTTCTTTGCTCTATCCTGACCTATTACATACTCATCAAGTTTTGCCTTTATCTTGTGAGGTGCGGGAATATTTTTAAGATCTATAAGAGGCGCCTCATCTTCTTCCTTTTTCTTTTTCAGTTTCTGAGAATTAGGTATTCCGCCTTGGTTATTCAAAAGATCGTTCATATTCATGAATGTAATATTGCTGTTTTTATTTAGCTCATTCATGAGAGCTTGATTGTTCAAAAGATTGTTGTAATCAAACTGGCTGACCGTATCCATTGTTCTGTGCATGCAATCTTCACATATGCAGATATTGCTCGGAAGTTTATACATTCTGCCAGCCTTTGATTCAGGTCTTCTACAGATAAAACATACATCTTCATAGCTATCGTTATCGGATGTATTTTTATTATCTTTATCCTTTGCATCGCTTGATGCATCGCCTGTATTTACATTTGAAACTTCCTTTGTCTCTTCCTCTTTTGTCTTTGCTTCAAAATCTATGTCGGTTACTTCCCTAAAATCGCTATCGGAAGTATTTACGTTTTTGTTTTCGTCATTGTTACTCATAAAGAACCTCTCAATCATAAAATTTCTTTTTTACAATTATAAAAGAAAATTTTTAAATTAAAATAAAAAGCGATTAAAAAAATTATTTATTTAATAAAAAATTTTAATATCCAAATGAAAATCCCGGATTTTCATCATGATTTGAATTATCCTGCGTTGCTGAAAGAGCCTCATCCTGCGTCTGAAGCGTCACATCAACTTCTATGGTCTTGTAAGATACGCCTTCTTTTCTGAGGATACTAAGAGTTACTTTCGTGCCGGCTTCATAATAATCAAGTATGTCTATAAGATCATCTCTTGATGTTATTTCATTATCATCAAGTGCCGTTATGATATCTCCTGCCTTTATACCGGCCTTTTCTGCTGCCGAGCCGCTTCCAACAGATGCTACATATGCGCCTTCTATGCCTGTTGGAGTATAGACTGTTATTCCAAGATATCCTCTGTTTTCGGAATCTGCCTTTACCTTCGTCTCTTCGTTCATAAGTTCATCTATTATAGGTTTTGCAACGGAACTTGGTATGGCAAATCCCATGCCTTCAACTTCTTCAGATGCAAATTTACTTGAATTTATACCGATGACTTCTCCCCTTGCATTTAAAAGTGCTCCGCCGGAATTACCCGGATTTATGGCCGCATCAGTCTGAATAAATGTACCTTCAGATCCGTCATCAAATTCAATTGTTCTGTTAGTTGCACTGATTACGCCTGTTGTAACAGACTGGCCATATCCAAGAGCATTGCCTATAGCAATCGCAGGCTCTCCCATAAGAAGCGTATCCGAATCTCCGAATGTAGCAACCGATATATTTTCTTTCGTATCATCATCAAGGTCGTCCAAATCAACCGCTATTACAGCAAGATCAAGATCTGCATTTGTGCCCTTTATATTTGCTTCTTCATAAGCACCGTCTATAAACTGGACTTTGAGACTGTCGGCATCATCTATTACATGATTATTTGTTACAATCAAAAGTTCTGTATCATTTTCACCTATTATGATACCCGACCCTGAAGCTGTAACTTCTTCTTCTCCGAAAGAATATCCCCAGTATGTAACATTCTGCGTATAATTATTGTCTATCGCTACGATTGACGGCATAACATTTTCAACGACTTTTGTAACATCGGTTACTATAAGATCATCATCCGTTACCGTCTCGTTTTGCTTTATCGTACCTGTACTATCATCAGTACTTTCTGTGGTATTTTCTTCGCCTTCCGATATACTCTTGTCAGCCGCATGTCCCCCCAAATTTGTGTCTATTTTGACATTTTTAGCTGCCCAATATGCGCCGCCTGTAAGCCCCGCAAGAATACATACTGTAAATAGTCCAATCACCGTATTTCTAAGCGTATGATTTTTTCTTTCATTACTCATAATCTTTTATTCCCTCTTTTCATAAAAGTTTATATGTTAATGTTCAAGTCTCAAAAATTGTAACTCTCTTCTATAACCTGAATCTCCATATAGTCAAAATCAACATCCTCTATAAAGCTGTCCTTTGTGAATCTGCATTTTGAATGCATCTTGAAATCCTTGACATTCACATTTAGCCATATCGGCTTTGCCAAATCAAACTCATAACATGCTTTTTCCAAACTATTCATAACAAGATGTGTTCTCGTATCAAAACTATCGTCACAAATAACAGTATCCTTTAGCATATGATTGTCTTTAAAAAGTCGTACCCAGAGTCTAAACATCTTCTACCTCATACAAATTTTTCTATGTAAAACCATTGTATTTTTATTTTAACAAAAATTCAATCTACAAAAAGCCATCACTCTATAAATTTTCTATAAATATATACTTTTTGATGATATAACGGCGGCCGCTACCATTATAGTATGATTTCTCGTGACGCTTTCGCTCTGTTTCGCATGTAACGGTTCATAATTGCACACAAAACGTGCAATAAGAACCGACATGCTCAAAAAGCACTCTAAATCATACATATAATGGTAGCGGCCGCCTTTTTATAATATGCAATAAGAAAGTATATATTTTTGTTAAGGTGTATTGTGTTATTTTGCTAGGCTTTTCTTTTTTGTTTGGTGATGAGATTAATAAATTTTACTTGTGCACATTGAATTTTGCGCAAAAAACCAGAAAAAATCATGATTTTATTTGAAATATATTCATTTGATAAAGAAACAGGTGGCAGAGAGCATCTATATTATGTCGCAAAGCGTCTTTGAGGACGTTGGTACTTAAAATCCGTATTTTGGATTTTTAGTACCATTACGTCCGAGACGAAGCGAAAGCGTCGCTTTAA
>Ga0065711_1044866_pt1 | contig 13831 bp, 3 predicted proteins | sample Hoacrofraction12_FD_59098 | JGI IMG/M metagenome (GOLD analysis project Ga0065711, IMG submission 59098) | Hoatzin crop microbial communities from Cojedes, Venezuela - Epithelial fraction 12 v2 (version 2) | ecosystem: Host-associated > Birds > Digestive system > Esophagus > Crop | place... | reverse complement strand
CTTTTTTTTAGAACATAACTCTTATTTCAACCACTCATCTGTCAGTAGTGACAAACTCCAATTTTTATCACACTAACGTTCAATTGGCTACAGTCTTGGCTGCACTGTTAAACAGTTCCACTACAAAAAGAACCACTGACACTTTTACAGCTTAAGAAGAAACAACTTATATTTTTGAGGAAGTGGTTATAAGAAGTCATTTCTATTTTTCATGAATGAATCTTCTAAGCCTTCATGTAGAAAAGAAATTACAATATACATATACAAATACCTTTGTTGTAACTCTTCACAAGACCTTTGCAGGGACTTTCCATCTTAAGTGCTTTAGCCAAAGGGCGTATTGGACTGTTCAGTGGGCTGATTGCCTTCGGAATATACCTCAAGTGATTGAGATCAATGCTCAGTATTGAGCTGTCATCATCCACAGTAACTGGGTTCGCTTCTCTCTCTTTAGTTGTAGGATGTACCTCACCACTAAGAGAAGACGCTGCAGTACTGACTTCAGTTAGGTCTGGCTCCAGATCACAGGCGTTCTGGTCAACTAACAATTCATCCTTGTCAGCTATCATAGTTCTGTCAAGTGACTGGGATGTATTCATATTAAATTCGCAGATATCCTTTTCCTCAACGGGACACTCAACGTTTTCTGCAGCCAAGTGATCACTGTCCTTCGCTATTTCCATTAAAGAGTCTGGTTTTGCTTCACTAATATCATCTGCGACATCACAGGACTCCAGGTCACCAGAACTTTTGGCTTCCAAGTCATCTAAGACAAGGTTTTGAGAGCCACGTTGGTCTGCTGAGCTTTCTATGTCAGCAGCTCGCCATATTTTATCTTCCTCTTTCTTCTCTGCTGCTGACTCTGGAAGGGTTCCCCTACCTTCACTGGCAGGTTCAGATTGTGCCACCTCTGTTGCTGGTACGCTATCATCCTGCATCACACCCACTGTCACAGGCAACTTCTCACCCTCTGCCACACTCCCTGCCACCTCCAGGGGCAAAGATTCAGGGTGATTCAGATCCGTCACTGCCACTGCTGTTGCTGAGGCTTCTGATTCAACCAGATCGCAAGCCTCTGCTACTTCTGATGTTTCAGCCTGCATCTCGTCAGGAACCAGTACTTCTGCTGCTCCTGGCAAGGCTTGGGGATGTACCTGACCCACTTCTGCTTCTGGTAAGGTTTCTGAGCTCAGTTCATCAGTTGTCACTGCTGGTACTGCTTCAGACTGTGCTGGATCTGCTGCTGCTACTTTCAAGGCTTCATTTTCAGAATTGGCAGAAATGGGCAGAGCTGGCTCCATACTGCTTTGAGCCGCACTGTCCAGAACTTGTAGTGTTGAATCAGTTTGCTCTGTGGGACCACAGTTAACAGGGTGGGCAGAATCCAACAGTTCTGCCTGCAGCATAAGCTCTGAAACTCCCTCATCAGTGGCCTTTTGGGAAGGTGTTTTAAGTCCATCTGTTGGAGAGAGACACTGTTTCTTAGCAGGAGAAAGAGTTAAATTTAGCTTTTCCATAAAGCTAAGTTTTAAGTCTTTGTTTTTTGTCCCAGTCTGATCATCTTTAGTTTTGGGAACTTTATGGTCTTTTAAGCTATCTGCTGCTCTGGGTGTTTCTTCTAGCTTATGGGGCTTGTTTCTCTCACTTTTTGTAACATCTGTACCTTTCTTTGATTCTTTTGCAGACTGGTGAGAAATCTCTTTTGCAACTTTTCTTTCACTTCTAAAATGTCTGTTTTCATCCTGATTCTCTCTTTCTCTTTTCCTTTTTTCTTCAGTTCTGTGTCTTTCTGATTTGGAATGTGCTGTTTCCCATTCATATCTACTACTATTTTCCTTTAAGCGTGCATATTTATGCTCTCTGCTGTTGGAATTAGAAGGTGAAGTCCTCCCTTCTCGAGAAGTATGATCATTTGTTCCCCTGTCTCTCTTGCAGTTGATGTCTCTTCCTTTTCTAGAGTCTTCCACACGATATTTACGCGATTCATGAAGACTCTTCGAATGTTCATTCTTTGAGTGTGGACTACTCCCTCGACCAGACCTTCTTGGTTGCTCTTGTAGCTTTTCATTTGGTTTATTTTTTTGGCCAGCATTTTTTTCATCTTTTTCATGTGTTTTACTGTCTTTTTTTAAGACGTTTTCTGATCTCTCATCAGCACACAATTCACCTCTTGTTTGAAATCTGTCTTTACCAGTAGCTTGTTTCTCCCAGGAAGAAACATCCCTTTCTACTTTTCTTTCTACACTTGGACTGCATTTGAGTTTTACGCTCTGACTTTTTTGTTGCAATTCATTTTTACTAGCCTTCTCTGAAAGCGTTTTCAGCTTTTGCTGAGGATCTGAATTCCCCTCTGCACTATCACCACTGTTTCCAGTGCTCTGATGTACTTCTCTTTTGTATTTGTTGACATTTCCCCTACTGTGCTGTTCATTACTTTTAATTTCTTTTCTTTCCTTTCTGTTATCCTTGTTGGAACTATGGTCATAATTTGGTAGACCGGTATGAGTACCATCGTTGCAGAGCTCTTTGGGAGGGTATCTCAGTAAATATGGAGTGTTTCTTTTTTCAGAGCTAGACTTCCCATTGTCCGTATTATGAGATGAGTAACTGTGGTGTGTATCTTTTGAACAGTCATTTTTCATTCTGTGCTCCATCTTCACACTGTCACCTAAATCAGAAGGTCTGAATTTGGAATCTTTTGTTTTACACATCTCAGAGCACCTTCCATTAGCTGATCCTGGAAGGTATGTTCTGGTGAAACTACCTCGATGATTGGGAAACTCGGACAGCCTGGTTGTATAAAGAAAAAAAGTTATGTTACTTTTAAATTTATTTAAACATAACTAAAGCTGAATTGCAATGAATCTATATATCTCTAAAAATTTTTCATGCTTTCTTTCAGCTTCAAGTTTAAAAAAACATAGGATAAAACCAGTAGTTTAATAATTTCCATAAGCACACAGCAAAAGAATATAATTTGTATACATATTTTCCAAATGAAATTCATCTAACAAAAACGCAAGATTTGTGGAAAAATACTGTACTGGGTCTAATTAACAATTTCAGTAATTAAAATTTGTATTTTATTGTCCAGCAATAAAAAGAGCCTTCCCCTATGAAAAAAAAAAAAAAGTTCTTTACAGCATTAGTGATTTAAAAAAATAATAATAAAACCAGCAATTCAATAGTTTACTATTTGGTAAACTGGCAACCAAAAGAATAGGTATGATATGATTGTGCTTACTCTACCCAAAAAGCAAATAAGCTACTATGTTTGGAACTTGCAGCAAGCTACAGAAAACAAGTAGTAAATTACAATAATTAAGCCTCATCAAGGCCACATGTTACTGCTGCAAGGTTATCATAATAAAAAAATTAAATTAAAAAGGGCACATGTAGCCTGTATGGCCTGAACTCTTACTCATTATTCATAGAACTCATCAGTTACCTCACCAGAAAAAAAACAACCAACAACAAACCCAAAAAAGAAACAGACAGACACTTTTCTGCCATATTCAACAAAACACTTCATTAAAATGACATGATGAAAGACATTGGCAGCCTTTTTAAATACTCTCCACTATCTAAAAAGAATGACTGTGTCTAACCCATGCAGAAGGAAACAGAATTAAAAGTCACACCAACAAATGACAGCAGCAAACCACCAAATCTATGGCTCCTTTTTAGAGTCAAGGATGAAGTGGCTGCTACTCACAGACATTTGGTTGTGGCCTGAAATTCTATGTTGATTCAGTGTCCAGTTGTAAGGAATCAGTTTCAGTGTAAAATAATTCTGTATTTATCTCCAACACAAAATGGGATTGGTTTTGCTTTATAAAATTGAATTCCTATGGGAATTCATTCTTATGCGCCGATACAGTAAATTTAAATATGTAATGATCAGCTTATACAACTGGCTCTACTCCAAAAACGCGACACTGTGATGTGAACTGAACGTTGAACTAAAACAATGCCACAGATGCTGTAATCCCAAACCCTTTCCTGTATTTGTTTAATTTTGAACTATACTGACAAGTTTTTGCCGTGCTTTAGGCTCGCTATTAAATCTGCATACATGTGTAATGAATGTAATTGTATCCAAGTGAGATTTTTGGTTTGTTTATTTTTTTTTTTGAGATAAGCATGAACAATTCCCCTCAAACACAGTATCTTTGAAGTAATCCTTACAGATAGGTAGATTGCTTAAGATGAGCTAATTTATTATAGACCATGCAGCAGGCAAGGTGTGCTTCTAAGACCTCAAAGTGCCACTTTCCGCACAATTTGCCATGATGGATGCTTCCAAAATACCTAGATCGACTGCCTTGTTCATAAATTTTTATCACCATCAGAAGGTATTGCAACAGAGTTTGTAGACTCTTTAATGAGGTTGAGTATTCAAAACAAGAAAATATTTTTCAAGCAATTTAACTTAAAACACAGAACACTACACTCAAAGGTGTGAAAATGACAGATATCGTATCAAAGCCAAACAACAGAAAGAATTACACGTTAAAACCTCTTGACCTCCATCAGATCAGATCTGGTAATTTTCTGTATTTAGGAAAAAAAAATCACCTACTTAATATGCATATAGCTTCTAATGAACGTTCTTTATGACACCTTTTGGTGCAAGAAAATATCAAATGGTCAAACTGAAACACAAACAAAGCAATGACGTGGCTGACATCACACAAGTGACAAGCAGGTGACCTTGTGATATGCTAGGGGTTCTGAATCTCGTACCCCTGCTCCGATTTCAGGCAGTTCAGAAACTTTACACTCATCTACTCTCCCATCCACACTTTAATATTTTCAACTCCTTGCAGTAAGATTAGTAGTACACAGAAACCAAGCATTCTCTAGCTGCTGCGCCCCACCACGGGAGACACGGCTTTCATATCTTGCCATGAAAACATTGCATAGTCTCTTCATTTTCATTTGTTGTCTGAAAAGTTCACGGAATTGATGTCTGAGACCATAAAACAGACTAGTTCTGAAGCTGAACTGTGTAAGATAATCTCTGCTTTGAAACATGCAAGATGGTTCGATAACCCACCAGGAACAGGGGATAAAACAAAACAAAACAAAAAATTCAGGCAAATGGTCACCCTTTGTATTTTCTTAATTAGAAACCAGAGACCTCATCAAGCAAAGAAGATATGTAACTATTTCCTCTGATTGTACCAGTACTAAACCCCACAAACAATTATTTACTGAGTAACGATTTTCTTCATTAGTTTTACTTAAAATACACACAAAAGTTTCTTATAAGTATATAAACATGATCAGACAAAAAGCCTGTTTTCAGTTCCACTGTCTAGATGTACCTTTGATGGAGATTACTGATTTCTTCATCCTTACGGTTAATTTCCACTCTTGCTGTTTTGATAAGTGCTGAAATATTCTTTTTGAGAGCTTGGTTTTCATTCTGTAGAATGACATTCTATTTTAAATGTATAGAAAAAAGAGAGCGAGTGAGAGAGATGGAGAGAGAGAGAAAAAACGAGAATTAGCTTGGGTATCCAAACATGTAATGAAAAACAGTGCAAGAAAACCATAAGAAAAAGTCCCACCATATGCAAACTGAGAGAAGAACATACAAAAACTGTTTTTGAGAAGTCAGAATTCTTGAGATCCAAAGAGCTTTTTTTTTTTAAAACATCACTCACATTTACGCTTCTGGTTGTGTTCCTGGTAATTATTTAAGATGTTCTAAGCATACAGTTTATTAAAACTCAAATATGCCATAAACCAAGTAACCATAGAGCTAAAAAATTATAATCCACCCCTTTGCTTCATTCTTTTACTCAATTTATTGCTTTCCTGGTCACTGTGTCAAATAAGAGGTGTAGCTTTCAAGCACTTTCAGAGAAAGAAGGTAATTGTATTTCTTTCAAGGTATCAAAACCAGCTTTGGCTGCTCTATCATTCTAACATCTCTACATATGATGTTCTAGAATCCTATCTGTCAATCCTAGAGATAGCCCCTTCTCTTGGTAATTGTCCTCAGCAAAGCCTGCTCAGAAAGGCAGACAAGTTTTGCAGAAAACAATACAGAAGTGTCACAGGGCAGAAGCTGCTTACCATTGCAAAGCACAGAACCTTTGGGACTTGTCTGTAATACACAGCAGAGCGTGTTGCAGAACTGCCCAAGACAACCTAACTATATAGAATAGCACAGCATGGGGATACTAGCTCAAGTTGAAGAGCAATTCAGCCTTCTCAAAATGGTGCTATGCTCAAAGCAATGCAGACATCCTCTTCCAGCTCTAACAACAGCTCAGGTACCTTTGCGACCCTCTCTCTAGTGCAATGAAGACCCATTTTTCAAAAGACAAGAGAACTGGATACCTTTCTGATAACTATTCATTTGACATGCTTATTTTCTAATTAAGGTGACAGAAGATAGCTTTTAAGCAGCTAAAGTCTTACTGCATGCAACACTGCGAAACAAGTGAATTTACCTACTGATTTTGTCAGTAGGTAACAACTACCCTAGGCAGAGCAAGTTCCTGGCACCTACAGAGGTGCTTGAAAAACCATCCACGCAATGCATCAATTCTGGAAAGCATACACAATTAACTCTCTCTCAAAGCAATATTCAGTTTGCTTTACATAAATCTTGCCAATGTTGCTCTTCAAACTACAGTACCTGTGCCTGTATTTCCTTAAATTTCTTCATCAGCTCTTTAATTTGCTGCTGACATTTTCCATATTCTGCCTGCAACTGTCAAAGAGAGAAGAATTCACAACACAAAAGCGGACTTAATTACACAGAAAAGTTACTCCACTGGATTTATAGTTAATTAACAGGTTACAATACTCTGTTTTTTTCCGAAAGTAACATATTAAAGCCATATTAGAGCAAAAAGCTTCAATATGCTCCAACAGGTATACAAGTCTCTAAAACATCACAAACACTCAGATAAGAGGAAATCTATGTGTGCTTGCCCAACAGTAATAGACTAGAGAGTAACAGGAAGCCATATTATTGTGAAATGAAAGACACAACTATCCAGGAGCAGGAGTTCTCAGAGCCCTACAGATAGGGACTTTTTGTCAGATTTTATATAATACAAAACAGATAAGCAAAAACACAACAAGAAGTTACTACAAACAAAACTGGATGGCAAAAATAGACTGCAAAGGACACGCTCCTGTTGAGATCGCAAAATTAAAAAAAATACATTTGGCATGAGCCCTTCTTTCAAAGTAGATGGTGACAAAACTTTCACAGAAGAACGGACAACTTCCCTATTGCCATACTTCACAGTCAACTTTCAAAGTGACATTTTCACCACTTTAGTGAACTCCTGGAGGTTTTGCTCCTGCTTCTTCTACAGTGCATTATATCTGTAGGTGTCTGACCCTTTTACTCCAAATCTCAAGTTAGTCAAGCTGTGTCTTACTGGCCAGCATAGGTGATGCTGCATGAGTAAATGAACTGCTTCTAGAATATCAGCAGAAATCTACTGCATGGTTGTGTTCTGTCTCCAGGACAAAATTTAATGACACATACGATTAATCCATGACCTACCTGATACAGTCTGGCAAAATTTGTTGGGAGAAACGTCAAGGCTAGCTTTGTATCAGATGTCTAAACAACAACTAGAAGGAAATGATGGTACGTTTTCCCATAATGTAGTTGATATATGAACTGCATGCAGACGATGTTAAATGAGAACAGACCACGTCACAGAGTGAGAGATTCACTTATTCTGATAAACTTGGTGACATAACAGTTTATTAGCACACTCATTTTTACTTATTTAAAAAGTTTCCCTATTTTTCCAATAATTTGAGCATACTGATATTTTTTTTGCACTTTACACAAGAAAATTTGGAACAAAATCCTCCAAAACACCAGAATTGTTTTTGTCACATGAATACACACCTCATTGTAGGATGCTTCCTTTGCAGTCCCTTCTTCAATTAATATCTCATCAAATAAATTTAAGCTGTTTCCAGCTGGTATAGAATTTGGACCAGAATTGTCTGTGGAAAGAAAATCAATTACGTTAAGAAAACAGGTATTTTTCTAGCCAGGTTGCATTGTGTCACTGAGGAAAACGCGTGACCTTATACAGAGAAATTCCTACCCTGAATTTCAATGTTTATGTTAGTTTTAGTGGAAATACTTGATTCAGTTTACATCAACAGAAAAGGTAGTGATGAAAATTAAAAGTTCAATTGCAAACACTGTGTTAGAAAAATTAAGAGAAATGCAGGACACCTAACAAGTAAGATGGGTGCATTTTATGACTGTCAAATAAGTTGTTCTGAGTCAAAGGAGAGCTAACTCACAGTAAATCTACCTAATTTACAAAGCAAGAAAGGCTGCATCTTAGCAGTGATCTGAGGTTCCACAATTCCAGAGCCAACAGATAGCAGAAAGCTGGAATAAGTATGTGCATCCTACAATTCATTTCGCTTTTGACCAGACTACACCTTGGAAACATTTGCAAATGAAAAAAAATTATTGAGAAAAACACTCAGATGCCAATGACCTACATTCACAAACACGAATCGGTTGAACAGAATCAGAGTTACTGTAGAGTTGGTATGGGGTTCAATACCATGCTTCTTGTGTTGAATAAGTGTTCTTTGCTGCTTTATATTCCCTCAGAAATGTAATTCCCTAGCTTTAGCTCCAAAAAAATGAAAGAAAAAAAACAACCCAAAAACCAACCCAACACCCAAACACCCCAATTAGATGGCAGTGCTCTTTCCTCCAATCAAGCCGTGTGCTCTGTTCACCAAACATGCACTACTGACAGGACTTGACTTATTGACACCTCAGAAATACAGATTCATTTGCAGACAAATAAATGAAGTTAGCTATCAAAGCTGCGCTTCAGTTCTTTGAACAACACCATAATGCAAAAAGCATTATTAAGACACAAAAATATAGAATCATTAAGGCTGGAAAAGACCTCTAAGATCATCAAGCCCAACCGTCAACCAACAACACCATGCCTGCTAAACCATGTCCCCAAGTGCCACATCCACACATTTTTTGAACACCTTCAGGGATGGTGACTCTACCACTTCCCTGGGCAGCCTTGTTCCAATGCTTGACCACTCTTTCGGTAAAGAGATTTTTCCTAATATCCAATCTAACCCTCCCCTGATGCAACTTGAGGCCATTGCCTCTTGTCTTATCGCTAGTTACCTGGGAGAAGAGACCAACACCCACCTCACTACAGCCTCCTTTCAGGTAGTTGTATACAGTGATAAGGTCCCCCCTCAGCCTCCTCCAGACTAAACAGCCCCAGCTCCCTCAGCCGCTCCTCATAGGACTTGTTCTCCAGACCCTTCACCAGCCTTGTTGCCCTTCTCTGGACATGCTCCAGCACCTCAATGTCCTTCTTGTAGTGAGGGGCCCAAAAGTGAACACAGTACTTGAGGTGCAGCCTCACCAGTGCGAGTACAGGGGCACGATCACCTCCCTACTCCTGCTGGCCACGCCATTCCTGATACAAGCCAGGATCTCGTTGGCCTTCTTGGCCACCTGGGCACACTGCTGGCTCATGTTCAGCCGGCTGTCAACAAACACCCGAGGTCCTTTTCCGCCGGGCAGCTTTCCAGCCACTCTTCCCCAAGCCTGTAGTGGTGTGTAGGGTTGTTGTGACCCAAGTGCAGGACCCAGCACTTGGCCTTGTTGAACCTCATACAGTTGGCCTTGGCCCATCGATCCATTCTGTCCAGATCCCTCTGCGGAGCCTTCCTACCCTCAAGCAGATTGACACTCCCACCCAGCTTGGTGTCATCTGCAAACTGACTGAGGGAGCACTCGATCCCCTCTTCCACATCATTGATAAAGAAATCAAACAAGACCAGATCCAAAACTGAGTCCTGGGGAGCACCACTCCTGACTGGCCACCAGCTGGATTTAACTCCATTCACCTCCACTCTCTGGGCTCGGCCATCCAGCCAGTTTTTTACCCAACAAAGAGTACACCTGTCTAACCCATGAGCCGCCAGCTTCTCCAGGAGGATGCTGTGGGGAAGCCCTGTCAAAGGCCTGACTAAAGTCCAGGGAGATGACGTCCACAGCCTTTCCTTCATCCACTAGGCAGGTCACCTGGTCATTGAAGGAGATCAGGTTGGTCAAGCAGGACCTGCCTTTCATGAACCTATGCTGGCTGGGCCTGATCCCCTGGTTGTCCTGCACATGCCCAGTGAACGCAATCAAGATGAACCGCTCCATAATCTTGCCCAGTACCGAGGTCAGGCTGAGAGGCCTGTAGTTCTCCAGTTCCTCCTTCCAGTCCTTCTTGTAGATGGGTGTCACATCAGCAAGCCTCCAGTGGTCTGGGACCTCCCCTGTTAGCCTGGACTACTGATAAATGATGGAGAGTGGCTTGGCAAACTCCTCTGCCAGCTCGCTCAGTACTCTCGGGTGGATCCTATCTGGCCCCATAGATTTGTGAGTGTCCCAGTCGCGTAGCAGGCTGCTAACTGCTTCATCCTGGATCATGGGGGGTTTATTCTACTCTCTGTCCCTGTCTTCCAGCTCAGGGGGCTGAATACCCTGGGAATACTGGCCTGATTATTAAAGACTGAGGCCAAGAACACAATGCAAGACGACATGCAAAAAACATCTTATGTACATATAGCAAAAATCTTACCAATCCTCTTTTTAATTTTTTTTAAATATCCTTCAGAACCAGACTATATAAAATGTTTGCTTTGCATTAAGTTATTCCTCCGTGCATCCTTTAAATTTACTAAACAATGCATCTTAGTAAATGAAATATAGACTTCTACAGAAATACAGACATACAGAGAATACTCTTATATGCTGTAACAAATACAAAATGGAAAGAGAGAAAAAGATGTACACGTTTTATGCCTGTAGAATATAGTATAGTCTTTCCATGAAAACTCAACAGCCTTACAGTAGTAAGGTCAGTAAAGAAACACTTGTTTAAATACTAAAAACAGCATTTCATTAAATAGTACACTAAGACTCCTAAAAAAGAACATGTGCTTGGTCTATTTCCTTCTTACCTTCAAAGTAGTTAAAAGAGGAAATTGATTTACATTAACATGTTTAAAATATTGAGAAAGTTAACAAAAGGTTAAAAGGATCTATTGAATGTACTGTATCACAAAGAAAGTATGTTTTGGAACTCTCACTGGGGATTTAATGATCAGTGACTGTTGGTTCTGGTCCTCAAGCTATTTAAAAAACACAAAATAAAGGTGATTTTTCCAATGTAAAATGTCCTATATCAAGGCACAGATCGAATAGCTAAGGTTTCTCTGCAACCTTGTATATGCCCAAATCTCTTCAAATAGCCAGTATCGCATGAAAACTATCTTGTAATCATTCTGCTAGTAGACTTAAAAATTCTCTGTTGTGTTTATACAGTGTGACATATATGTCTTGAATTTAAACAAGTAGCTCACTGAAGCATTTGTTACACCAGCTAAATGTAAACTTAAAGCTAACTGTTGTTTTACTTGAAACCAGCCTAACCAGCGCAGAGACTCTATAATGCTCCAAGTCAAGCAGCAAGATGCCATCAGCCTACCAGGAACTGTCACACCGTTGTCCAAGCCATCATAAATATCCACGGAGCTCTCATCACCTTCCTTAAAGGGGGAAGCTTCAGCTAAAGAAAAAAAAAAAGCCAAAATAAACATTTAGTAAACTCCAACCTCTAACTTTTCCATAAAATAAGTGTAGCTCTGATCCTAGACCAGTAGAGAGTAGTAAAAGTAGTAGCACAGACTAATAAAAGACAGGGGAATTTCACCCAGCAAGCTACTGCTACTGTGGAGAAAAGATCTTTAGTCACCAGGGAGCAAAGACACTTTTTTAAGACCAATTCCTAAATACTACAAGAACTGTGCATGAGGCAAATCATATGGCTTTAAGTACAAATACAATTTAAAATTATCAACTAAGTCAACTTGATCTAAATTTGAAACTGTTTTCTAGAATAAACTGAATACAAGTTACACAACTCAGAGACAAAAAATAATCAGTACGACAAAACCACTACTGTTAAAGTTTCTCGCTAAACGGAAAGTATTGTAACAGTCTGTATCATAACTCAAAGAATTTGCTTTAGTATTGCCATCTATTTGCACACTAAATGGTTCTGTAGAAGTATTTGAATATAAATCTCCTCAGTCTTCCTTCATGGCTTTTTGCAATGACTCGTACCACTTTCACCTCCTCTCTGTGAATCTCTCCAGTTCTGCAACAAATACTATTACTACAAAGAAAAATATCAATATCCACAGACATTCTGAGGCTGGGAATGTCAAAAATATGCGTCAGATCAATCAACTGTGGAGCTGGAAATAATGTTAAGAGTACGTTGATTGCTGGTACTATACCAGATGATAATGCATTTGCTCTTTAAAACAGCAAACAAAAGAACAATCTTCCTAACCGTCCAAATACACGCTTCATTACGATACAGCGAAGGTTGAACTACACATTGTAAAACACAGGGGAGAGGCCAGTTTCAGCCATCCCCCCAAAACACGCTAGAAATCCCAAGTACACAGCTGTGGTTTAAAATCCAAACTTACTAATGGGATGAGGCTTACAGCGATACTGTGCCACAGCCATTTAATCACAGCTGAAGCTTCATCAGTATTTGTCCCAAATTAAATTGTTTCCATTTTGTTTTCCAAATTATTTTTGGACCTACTTATTTTCATAAGACTGCTTGTGTTATTTCACTGCAAAACAGAAAGTAATCTAATTCATCTTACCACCATAGCGGATATCAAACAGTCCCAGTCCATCCTCATCTGCTGCCATGATACAAACTCCCTATGGCTTCCCCATCTACAATATCAGAGGAAAGACAACAGATGAATTGACAATTTCAGAACAACATCATAAAACAGAAGCATCTTGCAATAAGCCAATTACACCTGAGCTACCTCGTGGTCCCTTGCTCTTCAACAAAATCCAACACTGTAATGAGAAAACTCTTACATCAAGATAACAAATGCAGGGATCTATCACGAAAAATAAGGAATTATCTGTCCTGTAAATAAGCATTCTGAAGAATACCTTCAGCTGTATCTTTTATTCATACGTATCAAATAAAGATCCTATAAAAAAATTTTGGTATGAAAACAAGCACTGCATTCTATGAATGTATATCCTAACCAGTAAAATATTCTGATGTGATAATTCCGATTTCTTCTCTGCTGATCATTTAAGACCAAGTTTCCCCTGTCCGACACCACCAGCCGAACCAACAACGAGCGGTAGCAGGCAAGAACCGTTTCGCCTGCCAAGGCATACGGCAATGACTGGGCACAGGACAATCACAGAATCATTTAGGTTGGAAAAGACTTCTAAGATCCTCAAGTGAGCCCACCACCACCATGCCTGCTAAACCATGTCCTGCAGTGCCACGTCCACACGTTTTCTGAGCACCTCCAGGGATGGGGACTCCACCACCTCCCTGGGCACCCTGTGCCAATGCCTGACCACTCTTTCAACGAAGAAATTTTCCCTAACACCCAATCTAAGCCTCCCCTGCCGCAGCCGGAGGCCGCCTCCTCTCGTCCCATCGCTGGTTACCGGGCAGAGACTTTCCGGGCACCGCCGAAGCGAAGGCAGCAGCGTGCGGCGCCGGGGCACCTGCCGCGGGGAGGAGGAGCGCCCAGGTCACACCCCGGGTGCCGGGGCGGGCAGAGGCCCTGGCCCGCTCCCCAGGCCGCAGGCTCCCCGCACGGGCGGGAAGGAGCTCCCGCCCGCCCCAGTCCCTGTCACGGCGGAAGCGCCCGCGGCCTCTCGGGGCTCAGGGCCGGAGAGCAGCCGATGGCGGCCCGGGAGCGGCCCCCC
>Ga0065711_1011427_pt1 | contig 13831 bp, 9 predicted proteins | sample Hoacrofraction12_FD_59098 | JGI IMG/M metagenome (GOLD analysis project Ga0065711, IMG submission 59098) | Hoatzin crop microbial communities from Cojedes, Venezuela - Epithelial fraction 12 v2 (version 2) | ecosystem: Host-associated > Birds > Digestive system > Esophagus > Crop | place... | reverse complement strand
CTGCTTCGGCGGGGGGGTTGGACTAGATGACCCACAGAGGTCCCTTCCAACCCCTACTATTCTGTGATTCTGTGATTCTGTGATCTGTCTGTCTGTCTATCTATCTATCTGTCTATCTATCTGTCTATATGTATATCAAGGTTGGTAAGGAAAGAAATTGAAATGGTCTTATGTAAAGAGCTTTAAATATTTTCACATCCGAGTTTAGCATGAAACAAGCGATTCACAACACTTCAGTGCTTAAATGTTTTAAGATCTGACGGGTCGTTTTGAGCATGTGCTGAATATATTGGGGTGTTCGTCGAATCCTTTGGATGCTCTTTGTCGCAGCGGGAGGACAGGGGACTTTTACAGCCGGGAAAGAGCAGCTCGTACAGTCTTTCCTGCAGAAGCCTCCTCTCCTGTACAGAGATTTCTGCTTCCCAGGGAGCGGAAGACGGCACACACTGCTCGGCTTTATTGCAAGGCACTGCACCAGCTGAAGAAATGGATCCACTCATTCAGGACAAGTAAGCAAATTCAGCTGGCTGATGAAAGGAAGCCTAGACAACGGTGTTCAAACACTCACTCCTATTTCCTCCCAACTCCCCCCCCCAGATGTCTGGTTTCAGTTTTAAAACATAATAACATTTCATTAAGGAGCCATAGCAACCCTTCACTAATTTGTGAAGAGTACATCGTGAGCTACATTCTGTACTTATCAACATTTGAGCACTTCAGATCTTGTTTCATCTCTCATTAGTGGATGTTTATGGGACCTGAGGGTTTCGGCACTCTCTGACTCATTAGTCAGCCCGTGGTGGTGCAGGTTATGTACTAGAGAAACCATTTCCCCAGCCTTTAAATGCCCGCACAACCTTCAGCAGGAGTTCGGTCGGAAATGTTTTCTCACATTAGTCAGTCAGAAAGGAGTGTGCAAAGGTGCCTTGCTTTGCTTTAAGAGACACGACTTAGTGTAACACCACGTATATCAAAGTCATGCTGTGCTGGGGTGCACCGCCGAAGAGATGTCGTTTCAAAGGGCTGGATATTTAAATTGCGGGCGCTGGAAAATTTGGTCATGGGATGGCATTTACAGGAAACAGCAAATCAGAAGAATAGGTCGTGTTGGAAGTTGCTTGGTGTTAACATCAGAAAGGGAGGGAATCCTGTTTGCCCACTCACTTACTGGACCGAAGCCTTTTCTTCCCCAAACGCTGCAGTTAACGTAGGTTCATGCATGATCTCATTTGTATGAAAATGAATGTTCTTTTTCCTCTGCTAAATTTATTAAGCAGTGTACCATTTACTAAACTGTCAGCAGCATCTGTTGGAGAAAGGCAAATAAAATACCGATGCAGGAGGAGGTAGTTTGTCCAGATTACCAGCACGTAGTTTCACATACAGTGAAAAAATTCCCTGGGTGCCTGATTTAACAGGAAATAATCCACCAATCTGTTTTTTGTGACTTTGTTTCTAATATTGCTTTTCTTCCCCATCATGATGTACGGTTTTCTCTGAAATGCACTAACAAATAGGAAGAACAAATGCAAGTGTGAATTAACAGTGTGATGTAAATGATGGAGCAGGAAATGGCATCTTAAATTTGTTTACAATATGCTGCAAGTCAAAGCATAGGAAACTGCTTTATTAATAAGCAGCTGATAGTCATGTTAATTAGGAAATCACAGAAAAAAATGTGCCACTTGCGTGATAATTGCCTTATTAACACTGCATAGACTGTATTCATTTTTTCAAGGATTAATGTGGAAGTCAGATTCACATGTTGTGCTTTTGCAAACATAGTAGAGATTTGCTTCGTTATAGGTGGAGCTCTGGCACTGTAATTGGGAGAAGATAACTGGTAAGGTCCTTACAAATCTCTGCCAAAATGGAAATGCGGTGAAGATCAGTATCAGATCTTATCTGAATAAATATCTCTGAATTTTACAGTTGCTACATAGCAAACCGTGCTTGTGGAATAATAACTTTACAAATTGGAAATCTCTAGCCTCACTCATCAAGTGTACCTACACAAGCATTGCAGGAGTTTGCTACCAATCTTTTATGCATGAGTCACTGTGCACATCGTGGTTTTGATGGGAAATGAAAAACTGAGGGCTCATTGAGGGGACTTGGATTTGAAAGAAAAAAGGCAATATTTGATTTCAAAAGGCTGAAGCAGAGATAGAAGCAACACCAGTGCTTTTCTTTCACACCAGCGGCGTGGCCAACCAGTTTGTCAAACAACAAGCTATTAAGTTCCAGCACGTCATCCTCCGAGAGCCTCGTGCTGCTGAGGTTGTCAGAGGACGGAGCAGCTCGGCCACCGAACCCGCTCGTGTGCGGCCGAGGCTGTCGGGGATGCTGCGGGAGGACGTGCTGCCGGACGTGCTGCCGCTCCGGGCAGCGCCGGCACTCGCTGCGGCTTTGCCCCCGCGCTCCTCTGAATCCGGAGTAATTTGCGGGCGACGGATGGTTTGTGAGAGGATGAGGCTGCTGTGCTTAGTCCACGTTATACTGTTTTCAACAATTAGCTCAAGACGACGCTGGTAGTTGTGATGTGAGGACCCTGCTAATTGAAAACAGCCCAACTCAGTACCTGTGAGCCTGCTGGAGTGGCTGTGCTTAAGAACCAGACGGCACTTGAGAACATCTTCAGGCTGTAGTGCTTGTTCCATTTCATCCATATTTCTTGATTCATTTCTTCAGCTACAGAAGTTGCTGTGCTTGCACGAAGGGTAAAGGCTGTGTTCATAGAGCTGTCTGGCAGCACAGCTTTCCAAGCTTGTTTTTTTTTTAAATGTTACCTGAAGCAAAGTGCTTGCTCTTCTGCCGTGCAGAACTGATGCCTCTGCAGTAGGATGGCAGCATCTGCACGCGCCTGGGCTCGTGCCGTTGCTGTATCATCCTTGCAGAGGTATCCAGGCGGTGGGCTTCAGAAAAGTTGGAGAGATCCAGGAGGAACCTTCTCAAATGGTAGCTGAAGGCTGGATTCGCCTGGCAGGATTTGGGATAAATGTGTTTTTTTCATGGTGAAGGTGCAAGCTTGAGGGGAACAATTGTAGCTCTGCCTGGAAGCAAATTGTCCTCTTCCTGTGGTGGTCTTGCAGTTTGATGGAGGCAAATGAGTCGAGGAAGTAATGAGGGGAAGGACTGACAGGTTAGGGAGGGTTTTGGGCACTGTTCTATCTTTAGACTTTTGCCCTGGGTTGCCACAGATGGTCCTGTAGCATTTCCTTCCTGAACAGGATAATTCTGTCACTCTGACTCCATGGCCTGACATAGAACTTATTTGGGTGATCAGCCTTGAAGAATCAAGGGAAGGTGCTCTTCTCTGGAGTGTTTAGGGATGAGAGCGTTTGCTGCAAGAGCGTGGAGGACTTAAAGGGACTCAGCATTAATGCTGTCTTAAGCTTGTCCATCTCTTGTTAAGCTTTGTTCTCTGGGTCCTGGGGACATAGTCCTGGCTGTTTGTCGGGTATTTCCACTAGTCCAGGACAAAATTAATAGAGTTACTTCAGCTCTTTGCTTTCTGTAACTTCTGGAGGACAAGATGGCATCGAGACCCTGAAATTGCTGCTTTTAAAGGCTGTTTTGAACACTTTTCTTTGGCCAGTACCCTGTGCGAGTGGAGTATTTAGTTCTGGGCAGCAGCCACTGATACTTGCTCTTCATGTTGGCAAGTTGTGTCACCTGACGACTCAACAGGGATCTTCTCATTTCATCTGCAGTGGCTTCCTTCTCTTCTCAAAATCAAAATCATACTGGTCTTCCACCATCCTTTTCTTGTGTTGCTCTTCTTGCTCTGTCCCTGGTGTGTACCCGTGGGAGTTCAGGACGGGTCTGCAGTCCACTTCAGGGGCCAAGGAGATGTTGCCAACATGGAGGATGGCTGGAGGATCGTAGCAGGAGTGTGCGGGATGTGCTCCACATCTGTCATGCTGGAGGCTGTTGGGAGGACAGGGGCTGTCCTGGTGTCCAGGTGGGAGAAGCCAGGGGGCCGTGCTGGGCCATACTGAGCGATGCTGGACTCTGCTGCTAGTGAGCACCATCTCCCCTTTGCAATGAATCCCGCTGCTGGACCTCTGCTAGGAAAGATTCATACTTCTTCAAAAATACTAATAAAAGTATCTTTGTAGGTAGATTTGCCACAGATTTCCACAATAAAAGCATGACTTGTTGTCTAAAACAAAATCTAAATGTGCTTTTGCAAAGTCTACTTTCTTATGAAGCGTTTGTCCTTGGCCATGGTCCATCCAGCGTAACATCCTGGCTGTGGCCTCAGATTAGATTAAGTAGATCAGTTACAACCTCTTTACTGTACTGTGATATGTCTGGACCACAGCTCAGCAGACACTGAAGCATTTCATTAATGTCAGAGACGTGTAAAAATGTATTGCTGAGCTGCTGTAGACAAAGTTCTTTGGTGAACTGGAAAATGAAGAAGAAGGAGTTGCCGCAGGGATCTGAATCACTGCTCCACTATGATTCAGTGAACTTACTGGAGTCACAGAGACGTCAGACTGGGGTGGCACGGTGCTGAAACTGGTCCCTTGCCTTGCACTGAGAAACACAGGCTCTGCATTTTCCCGTTGCTTTAGGATTTTACCACATCAATGCTGAGCAAGGGGAACGGGCGCAGATCTCATTTCCTGTTGTTATCAATAACGGTGACAGTTCATAACTCCCCAGTGAGTTAGATCATATTTTTGCTCATTTTTTACTTTTATATAAATGAACAAAAAGGATTAGCAATAAGCACACGATAGTCAAGAGCATCCCGATGCTCACCGCATGCAAAATCTGTACTGTGATTGCAGTAATAAAAAAAAGTGAATATTCCAGTTTAAATCCACTCTTTGCTTCTAATGCTTTCCCATGCTCACCTCCATGGGAAAAAATGCTTCTCCTAGCTGTGAGATAGATGGCACTTTTTGTAAAGATACGAGGAAAACCAGTAATTGTTCCAGTCAACGATGACATTTGTCATATCCCGTTTAGTGAACTCAATCTCTTTGCTGGTTCAAAGTGTTGTTTGTGAAGCCCTGCATGTCAGACACATTGATTTGTTCGTGTAAAAAGCAGAAATGCCAAACATTTACCAAAGAACAAAGTTTCCCAGCAGGTGTCCAGGCTGGAGGTCCTGCTGGGCCACGTGGTGAGAGTTTCTTTAGCTGCAACCCAGAGGATGCATAGAGGGGGATGGGGGGGGTGTCCATTTTGGCCTCATCCTACCATGTCTGTCCGAGGAACTGGGAACTGCTACTGGGTTCCTGCAACTAAGCAAAGCCCGAGTGATTACGTCTGCTTCTTTCAGCATCAGCTGTCATCGGCCCGCACTTAACGGAAACCATATATAAAGCGCTGTCTCTCAGGTTAAAAAAAAAAAGGCTAATATATAAATGTTGTGATTTTGATTTAATAACTGACACACTTGCTGTTTAATATCCTATTCCACACTGAACAAAGTCCCCAGACTCATCATCCACTGTTTATCTAAAGTAATAACAAAATACATTGTTTTCTGTTTTAAAGGTCTGTAAAGCAGATATTAGCTGATTTTAAAATACAGGTACTTCATGCTCTTGTGTAAAGAACACATAGTCTTCCCAGTGCTGTTCGATTGCCGTTCCACAGAACAATGTTTCTTTTGCTCAGATAGTTGTTTTCCTCTGAATGTTTAATCTGGGGATGTGATTTGGCTTCTTTCACCGTTTCGGCCACTAGTGCGAGTCGTGCTGTGCAATGCACATTTTACACGCTATTCTGTTTTCACAAAAAGCTAATGAACACGAGCATTTGGGATTCATCGAAATGGTCTACTTAATGGGATGCTTCTGTGGCAGACATGGTACTTTCCAGAAGTTACTGCTTCTCCAGTCCTTGAGGCTATTCCTGTCAGATACACGGGGGAGCACTAGCAAGGACGTGTAGTATGCTAGCTTTTTTCATGGCAGAATGACTCTAATCGATCTTATTTATTCTTTGCACTAGCATTCAACGGAAAGGCAAGCTCCAAATTTTGACCTGTGGCAGTGTCTTCATGAAGACATGAGTGAGGAATTCAGAGAACTTCAGTGCCTGGGACACTTCTTAATAGACTTTTTTGAGTATTTCCATGTCCACAGGAGTCTAGCCCTGATCTTATTCTTGCTGAAGCCCACAATGATTTTCCTATTAAATGCACTGTCTCAGCATTGGCTGGTAATAAAGGAAGAGGGCAATTGTCCTTAATACTAAACCTTTCAGCCCAGATCATTGTAAAAGTGGTGTTAGTGTGATTAAGAAGATCCAGGCCAAGACTATTTAACTGCTTAATCCTGGAAATGAGTTAGCACAGATTGCAGTGTAAATGACCGGGCTGCAAGATCAGCACAAGACGTGCCTTTTAAAAATATCTATGTGAAGTTGTCCTGCCTGTCCGTGAAAACCACCGGATGAATGTATGTGTCCCACCCCTGCTGCGAAGGCAGCAAGATGAGGGAAGCCCTGCCACCAGGCCATGCAGAGAGAGACCCAGCCGTCCTCTGCTGGGTCATTTTCTGGGCCCCTCAAAAGAGCTCTGTTGAACCCATCATTGTTGAACCAGTTCAGTTTTAGGTGGGAGGCTCCCTTCACCCAGTCCCAGTTTCCATCCGCTTTAGATACCAAAGCTGTGTGCAGCCAGCTCCCTAATGAAACCCTTGTTCTTTAATGTATCAATCTTGATAATTCTGCTGTGGTGTTAGGAAAAGCACAGAAATTTTAATTGTGGCCGTAAAAGCCACCTAGATCCTTGTAGCTGAAATCCAAAGGTACCTGTGAGATTTCTGAAAAATCTTGTATCAGGAAATCTGACAGGGAACTGAATCTGCATTCTTTTCATTACAGACTATTGCTGCAATGATTCAAGCATCTTTTCCTCATCAGGGACAGCATATTTACTGTGCTATGCATTAGGGAGACAATTGCTCCTGGAAGATATGCCAAAATACCACTTTTTTTGATGTGTGAACATTCACAGTCACCTGTATAAATAGCAGTGGGCTGCTAGAGAAAACTGTATTGATGCTTTTTGCCCGTGCTTCTGGGATTTGGTTTATTTGCCTTTCATGATCAGTGAGAATTTTGTAGAACTGCTTCCCCAGAACAATGCCTGTGAGGAGCAGGGGGGCTGTGGGCGAGCGCCGCGGTCCTGGGGGGACGAGCTGTCAGTCGGAGCTGATATCCCTGAAACTTAATTTAAAAAAATATTCGGCGTCTGCAACAGGTTTTATTTCTAGAGCCGTACTTTGAGATGGAAGAGGGGAGGGGGATCTGAGAAGAGTTATCTGTTACTGTTACCCCATACGCTGCTGCACCAAAGCGGCAGAAGATGCCAATAGATTTCCAGTAGATAATTCAATGGTAACTTTGTTCTGAGAACTGCAGCGTGGGAGCCTTTGAAAGAAAGAGGTTAAGAGACAAGTAAGTAGGACTGGAGTGCTATTATTACAGCTATTTTTCTTTACTTCTAATACGTGTCATTCTCTTTTATTAGGAGCTGACTGTTGAACTGGGAAAACCGATGCCACAGTACAAAAATGATACATAGGCAAGGAAGTATCATTGATAAGTGATCTGAACGGTACTGACCTTTCAGAAAGATTGAATAAAAATATACACGCCTTGAGACTTTCCAAAGTGAAAGATCACCTGCATCCTCTCACGGTGCACAGAAATCATGAGTGCTTCTGGCAGTGACAGGGAAAACAAAGCCGCCGCCATCCCCACCTTAACCTCCCAGCCGCAGGAACTAGCACATCAGGCACTGTGTATCGCTAAAATCAAAGCACTCACCGCACCGGGGAACTGGAAGGAGAACTGACAATACCAAGGATGTCAAATTTGAGTGAATGCTCCCCAGATCCCACTTGTACAACTGTTACATTCTCAGTACTCTATTCAAATATCAATTAATTAATGTTTGCTATTGTCTGTGATTTAACCATATATTCAAGGCTTCTTTGTTCACTTAGCAGCAATAAGATGTCACTGCAAGATCTACTGAGAGGCTGAGGGGGAAAGTCAATTTTTAAGTGCAGCTTTGTGAGCTTTCAGTGATTTCCTATAAATTTGTACTGGCGCTCTCCCAAATTCACACTCTGATCGTTCCTGGTTCTCCATACCCACAGCCATCCAACCTTCCTGTTTCACATACGAGGTCACACTGTTTGTCATAAACATTAATTCTTCATAGGTTAGATTTTGTAAATTCTTTGTTTTATTTACCAGTCTGCTTATAGGCAGTTGGTGTGAAACTTGGCGGCTTTCCTTTGCATCTCCATAAACGAGGTTTGTGCGTCCTGCTCTGCAGAGACTGTTACTCTCAGCCTTCCAGGACTCAGAACAGGGAGTTTGGGGCTGGCATATCTTTTTGTGTGCTTCTGCTTGGCTGAAGAAATCTGGGGAAAAGACATTAGCCAGCTAATAGCAGCTCCCTACATCTCAGCTTTCTGGTACCGTATGGAAGAATTCTGTTTAGAGTAGAATTTACAGCAGCGGAGGCATCCTGGACCGGCTGAATATAGCTTGAAAAGAGGAGGTTTTAGTCATACACATCCCGTTTTCTAATGTACCCTAAACGTGTATCCACAGAAAGAAAATGTAGATGATGAGGCTGGGAGTGAGAACAAGAAACCTTCTTAAACTGCTTTGTGTGGACATGTAGGTAGAGTATGCACTCGCATGTGTATGAGTCTATAGACACTTAGATAAGCTTTCTGTTCAGGACTAGAGCTAGGGAGGCTGGTCAGATATGGCACTTTAAAACTTCACTTTGAGGAGGACGGGTTGCTTTCTGCCTGCGTGCCGGCACAGCGATACCTGCGCGTCCCTTCGCAGGGGGCTCGGGGGAGCCTGTGGCTGGCTGAACGCTGCCATGGGGCTCCCTGAGGCAGGGAGGTGCCTGCTGGTGGAGAAAAATAATTTACATGGGGAACAGCATTCCTCAAGGGATGTCCAGAAATAACTAAATAATAATTAGACTGCTCTAAACCATCCAAACGTGGATTTTCTTCTTCTAATGCTCAGTGCCATTGCAGAAGTTAAGAGCTGATTTCCAGAGAGTGTGATGTAGGGTCCTGACAGGTAACTTGGAGCAGCCTAATTTCCCCTGGCTGTTTTCTTCATTTCTTTTTTACATGCGTTGTCCAAACAAATATTTAGAAACTGGCAACGAGGAGAGAAGGAAATAGCCCCAGTGTCACTTCTGAGTTTGGCTGTGCTTTGGGCTTTGTGTTACACTGACAAAAGATCAACCAGCTGAAGTGTTAAAGGATAGATTTTCTTTTAAATGAATTAGGTTGGCTTTAGCTTGATGTTCCACATCACAGAACTGTCAGTCTGTCTTCCGTGAACCTGGAAGCTGTTGATCGTATGGAAGTGAAGGTCACATGTGTGTAAAGGCGGTGGAAATTTTTTCTTTTGACCTTCAGCAGTTGTCCTCTGGGTAACACAGAACAAAACTGCTGAGGTCGTGGGGGTGGCCAAGGTCTTTGGCTCTGCCAGGATCTCTAAAATAGGGACAAGAACCCTGTTTTAGCGACCTATCTGTCTCTAAGCAGCAGAAAAAAGCTAGCAAGGAGACTGGGAGGTTAAGGAGAGCAGGTAAGAGGCAGGGAATGAAAGGAGAGCCAAGAGGACTGCCATCAGCCGAGGCTTGACTGTAGCGTTGACTTGGCTTGTCGGAGACGTTGTGTCGGCCTTGGCCGAGGAGCGGCTGGAGATCGCGTTGGACATCTGACTTGGCGTTTTGGCCTGCTGTATGCAGGCCATGCTGTCATTTTCTTGGGAAAAAAATTCCCTCACTTCCAGATTGCTAGTGGAAAAAAAAAAAATCAGTTATTTTCCTACCCAAACCCTCCCTATCAGGATGATGGGTTGATGAAAAGTACCTGGCAGCAGAGGTCTGGTGTCATGACATTTCGTGAGGCATCGGCTCCTTAATAAAGTGGAATTAAAAGCTGGTTCAGGGAATCGTCACCTAAAGAAGCAGCAGCAGAAAGTATTGACAGCAACACATGTGATACAAAACGATCCCTTCCCGAGCTCCTCGTACAGAGGAGGTCGGAGAGAGCCCGAGCAATTGCTTTACTCCGGGTGTGAATGCAGGTGTTTCAACAGCGTGCGAAAAAGTAGAGAGAGAGAAATGGCAAAAAACAGTTATGTTTCTGGACACAGGTGGTATTTTCGGGAATAGAAAAGTAAATCAAAATTTACCAGTTCTGCTGGCAAGCAGGAGACTGTATGGCAGTTGTGACTGTTGCGCCAAGGCAGTGCAGGGTCTGGCCGTCCAGGTGCTCCCCTCTCCTCCTGAGTAAGCCACGCAAAAATGGAGCCTGGTAGTTTCCTTTGGAGATTGTAATGTAAAATGAAGTTAGAAATCCAAGCCTTTAGCCCAAGTTTTTTAATCTTCAGGTTTAATTTAAATTGTTGCTTAAACGATCCACTGAAATAGTGTTACGTGAGTAATTAGCAAATTAATAGCTCACCATGCTGGGCAGAAATCTCAGCCCCTAGAAATGTCATTACTATTTCTTTACTAGCTTAACTTTTCATTTTTAGACTATATTTTGTCTCCAGTGAGAATGTGCTGTCTTGCCACTGAATAATGGAACAATATTTGTAAGAAGGCTAGAATTTCAGCATTTTAAGGACAGCTTAATTGACATTAATTGACACTCCATGTACATAAACACATTTTTTTGCTGAGATGATGTTCTTCAGCTCGCTGGAGGCAGAGGAGAAGTTTGTATCCCATCTCCTACTGCCAGAGCTCCCAGACGAAACAACAGATCCTGGAGGCTTTGGTTCTTCAGCCGTCCTCAGGATGTGAAGCACCTGGAGACGCGAGCGGTACCTTGAGGGGGACCCACTGCCGGCCATTGGCCACGTCCGGGGCTGCACCAGGAGCAGGCGGCTCGCGGGAGTGAGCCGTGGCCTTTACTCCTGCACAGCACGTCCCCCAGGGTGACAAGAGTCCACCCATTTGTTACACACCGGCAAGATTTTTGGTTTTTCCTTTAGCCGTTGGCTTTTCTGTCGGCTGTGCCGCGGCGAGAAGGAGCGAGGCATCTTCTCCTTGAAGCCGTGGTAATGCGCGGTACGGTTGGCGCCTCTCTGCTGCGTACCGCTCTCTGGGATCAAAACTCGGCTGCGGTTTGCCGCGCGAATCCAGTTGCGGAGCTGGAATGAACTGGTGAGGGATGAGAGCGTGGATCGTGTCTTCAGTTTCGGTAGGAATCTGCTTTAGCTCCCTTGGTAAAGACGTGCTGNAATCTGGTAACTCAGCAAGCAAAAACTCTTGTTNCAAAGTACACAGNGTTNTAAAAAAGCCAATGGATAATGAAAACGCTGCANTGCGTTGCTTTATNCCTACCAGAAAAAATGCAAAATGAGGCATGATTTTCCATCCCGGTACCTGCCATTTAAAATTAGTTACCCCCCAGTTAGCATTCCTTTTTGTTTGGCTGGGTAATTAGATGGCTATTTCGTCTTGTTAGAGCAAGTGTGAACAAATTGATCACATTATTTTCAAAATGCTTTGCTTTCTGAAAAATAATTGAAAAGCTGGGACCAGAAAACCACCATCAATACCCATATTTATCTAATTTAAAGTTTTATAGAAACTTTTCAGGAGGGGTCATGTGTATTAAGATGACTTTTTGATGCTGATGAAAGTAAAACTGGGCTCTTCTTTTGCGTGTTTGTTATATACTCTCCTGGAAGAAGTATTTGAATGTTACTATGAGATAAACACAAATGGTTGCTAACTCCTTTTTTTGGTTGTTTTATCCTAATTAAAGTCCAGAATGTTGTTTACTGCATAATATTTATTCAAATGAGGTTTGCAAACCCCAAGTCACAATTTACTTTTATTGTTTCAGCAGTTCAGCTTAGTTTCATTTGGATCATGGAAGAGCTACCAAGTAAACAGTTCATCTGCGTACCATATATTATTTTTTTTTTACCGGAAAAATTCCTAGTGGATTAACTCTTTCAGTAGCAATTTTGACAGTATTGTAATTACACCTCATATATAACCTATCACATCAGTAGGAGGAAAAAATTAAGAGAAAGAGCCATTAATTTTGTTTCATTGAAATTGTGTTTGCTCACGAGAAGACAGGCTATTATTTCTTCTTACAAAAGCCATAATGAGAAATTTTCTGAGCTGATTGTTTGGATCAAGCAAAGGGCAACGTGCATTTGATTAAAATCCACCTGAAGCCTTGAGCCCAGGCGTATTGAATGGGAAAGCAAACTCGGTTTCTGAATCCTAGAACAGGTAGGTAGACCCTGCCAGTGTTGGTTGGGATTTTTTATCAGCAAAAAAGATTGTAGGGCTAGATTGGCTGGAAAGGTTAAAGCTAACAGAGAAAAAAAAAAGCGCCAGACGTAAGAATATCTATTGTGAGAACTTCATACCTTGGAAAGCACTGTTGACAAGACCCAGATAAAATCTTTTCTTGCCTGGGGTGGATGCCACTTACTTTTTGTAAGTTCGTTTTATATTCACTTTTTAGAGATGATTTCCCTCCTGCATTGTTAGTACCTCTGCTTCCCCACATGCAGCACCAGGAAGAGAAGCGGCAATATGAAATTTGTAAAAATATCAGTCAGCCTGATGCCCCTTACTTGATTATATCCATAATCTCCCCGGGTAGACGTGCCATTTCACATTTCACAGGATCCAATCAATAAGGCACCAGCAGCAGGCTGCGAGCTCCGGCAGCGTGTTAATAAATCCCACTTTTCTGGTGAGCTGTATATGAACTCGCGTTGGAGTCACTTGGAGTTTGGTGAGCTGATCAATGTCAGGATCGGACTCAAAAGCCTAATGAAGAGGGAGAAGAAATATTCTGCTGCTCCAGATATCATTGCCACGAGGAATATGAGAAACTTTATACTTGCGTTGCATGAATTACGGCACAAAGCAAAGTATGTAAGTATCAGCAGTAGGGTTTTGCTGATGCTGCAGACTGTAGGAAAGTTAGAGAGAAGAAGTTACGGTGGCAGACATCAAGCTCAGATGTTTGCTGCCACTTACGTTTGCAAAGAAAGAGGTGAAATTTTTCCCGTCGCAGTGTGCTGGGAGGACCTGCCCCCCCGCCAGGTTGCTGCCCTGCATTGGACAGCAGAGCCCACATCCCGGCTGCACCGTCAGCTGGAAGGAGCAGGCAGTGACTTCGAATGTTCTCAAGTGGTTTTTTTTCACAGGAAAAAGCTATGCACAGAAGTTGAGGGAAAGGGTGAATGAAAAAAGGTTGTCTTTCCAATGGCAGCTTAGCAGGCACTGGTGCAGTCTGGCCGCGCGGTGGCTGTGCCCTTGCCCAGTGTTGCCCTCCCTGCTCATGGAACAGGACCCTCGGGTGAGACCTGGGACAGCATCTCAAGAGGTGCAGTGGTACTGCTCTAGCAGCAGGATTGTGAGCACCATCAGCCATCCCAGTACCCTTCTATTTAACTTACTTTGCTATCTTTACTTTGTCTTATCTACCCCACTTAAATCTACAAAGATTAACCAGCGTTAATAATCTTGGTACAGAAAGTGTTGGAACTCACAGTAGGTATGCTGTGCGTGTTTTTGAATAATCACAGAATCACAGAATCACAGAATGTTCAGGGTTGGAAGGGACCTCTGTGGGTCACCCAGCCCAACCCCCTGCTGAAGCAGGGTCACCTACAGTAGGCTGCACAGGACTGTGTCCAGGCAGATCTTGAATATCTCCAGAGAAGGAGACTCCACAGCCTCCCTGGGCAGCCTGTTCCAGGGCTCTGTCACCCTCAGAGGGAAGAAGTTCTTCCTCATGTTCAGCTGGAGCTTCCT
>Ga0065711_1044863_pt1 | contig 13833 bp, 15 predicted proteins | sample Hoacrofraction12_FD_59098 | JGI IMG/M metagenome (GOLD analysis project Ga0065711, IMG submission 59098) | Hoatzin crop microbial communities from Cojedes, Venezuela - Epithelial fraction 12 v2 (version 2) | ecosystem: Host-associated > Birds > Digestive system > Esophagus > Crop | place... | reverse complement strand
GGAGTCTCCTTCTCTGGAGATATTCCAGCCCCGCCTGGACAAGGTCCTGTGCAGCCTGCTCTGGGTGACCCTGCTTGGGCAGGGGGGTTGGACTAGATGACCCACAGAGGTCCCTTCCAACCCCTACTACTCTGTGATTCTGTGATTTTTTTAACGAATGGAAGGGATAAGTTTCTGTGCCATCTGAATCTAAAGACACAATTTTTTATTTACCAGTGCAAAAGGAGAGTTCAACTGCTCGTCTCCAGACTCAGGGCTGCCAGTGGGCGGCAGGGAAGCCCACGCCACTTGAGCCACCCTGAGCGTTTCTAACTTTAGTGCCAGAGCCTGGCACCGCAGTGGGAAGCTTCGGACCCGGTTACCACGGACAAACACTGAACTACGGTGAGATTTACAGACGGTTCAGCAGGGGCCATATCACAGAATCACAGAATAGTAGGGGTTGGAAGGCACCTCTGTGGGTCATCTAGTCCAACCCTCCTGCTGAAGCAGGGTCACCTACAGCAGGCTGCACAGGATCTTGTCCAGGCGGGTCTTGAGTATCTCCAGAGAAGGAGACTCCACAGCCTCCCTGGGCAGCCTGTTCCAGGGCTCCATCACCCTCAGAGGGAAGAAGTTCTTCCTCATATGCTTTAGCCTGATAAACGTAGCCGCGTGTCCACCCAGCCGGCTCTGCTGACACGCACCGGGTCGCCCGGACGCGGGGCGCAGGCCGTGCCACGCTACTCACCGGGAGGCCGGGGTCCCTGTTCCTGCATTTCGCCGAGTCGCAGCTGCAGCCTTCGGTGCAGCTCGCCTTCTGCCTCCTGCAGCCACACTGCCGGTTCCCGCAGCGGCCCTTGCAGGAGCACTAAGCAAAGAGAAGAGGTCCGTGCAGGGAGAGCTGCGGCGGTCTGCAGACTGCACCCAGACTGCCAACACCTGAAGCAACCTCCAGGACAGGACCAGCCCCAGGCTGCCACGAGCCTTTCGCTGTCCGGGTTACCCAACAGGATGCCCGTTTCGGCGTCAGACAGACACGCCAACGGTTGTACACCAGCAGGCAAGCCCGAGTCACCGCAGCTAGGGCCCTCTGTCGCGACGGAGGCCACCCAATTTAGCTACTTCACCCCGTATCAGAGCAGAGAACCTCTTCCCTAGTCTGGGTACGCACAGCAGCCTGCACGGACCAGCTGCTCCACACCGAGCAGTGACTGGCACGGGAGCTCCACTGGGCTATGAACTCAGAAGAGCCGAGTGTCAAGCACAGTCCCTCCTTCCCACCACACGGCCCAAGAGAAGTCCCCCAAAACCCAAACACCGACAGTCCTGCAGTTCAGAATTTATCAGGGTGGCAAGCTCCAGCGAGAGGAACTACAGCTAGACCTTGAAACTCCTAAGCTTTTCTGTGGTAACTGCTGCCATCTTCACAGTCACTCAGTGAATTAAGTAAAAATTTCTGCCTTTGTGGAAGGGGAGGAAGAACAGGTCTCAAGGGAGGTCGAGCTTCACAGCAGCTCCAGCCCAGAGAGGCCACTGGTTCACAGTGACTCGTGTTCAGCACGTCCAGATCATCTCTTCCACCAGCGGCTCCCAGCCCAGCAGACTCAAACGGCCGACGGGAGCTGAGGCTTCCGGCAGGCCCGGGAGCCGCAGCGCGACAGCGCATCGGGACAGGTGACAGGCCATCCCTTTCTGCCCCCAAAACTGGCTCCATGAAGGGATAAAGGAGTTGCTGGGCTCACTATTTTGCCGCTGTCTGAAACACGCAGGCCAGTTCAGCCACCGGCAGCGGGACAGAACACGCATCTCGTGGTAGAAGATGATCTGTCCAGTGAAAAACTGCTTAGGAATCTGTTGCTGACTACAGGCAACTTCCACTCCTCCTGGCAGAAGGACCAGTGCCAGCAGTGCGAGCGTATTAAGGCTGATCAGAACAACAGCAGAGCCACTGCAATCTCACCGTTTCGCTGTACACGTACTGGATCCTTCGGGATCCAGGCAAGCGACTCCCCTGGAGGCAACAACAAGTGAAAGGTAACTGGGTCTTACCCCCACCACGCTTTTCTTTGCTCCTTTGACCGCTTTCACCGGCACCCAGTCCGCGTCCTCCATCTCCGCTCCAGACTCCCCCGAGTCAGAGAACAGCTCTTCCACGTCCATTTCTGGGGTCAGTGCACGGGGTTTTGCTGTCGTCTGCCGGCGAGTCTTTGGCTACAGACAGAAATGACAAAGGTTGAGGCCCCAGAAGAGAGAACAGCGGGCTTACATTTCAGGAAGGCGCTTCAGAGTCCCACCCCCATAGTGCTGTGCCCCTCAGACAGCCAAGAAGGACGCAGGGGGTTAGGGAGGAGGCAAAAGAGCAAGTTTTCAGGGATTAAAGATTCAATTGGTCAATTTAAACTGCTATAGTACATAAAAATACGTAGTTGATAAATCCTTGGAAAATTAATAGATTTGTGTCACAGCCTTGGCAAAGTAGTTTTAGATCATTTATTCCTCCCAGCACTAAGATTCTGCTCTTTTACAAGGCAATGATTCAATTTTCTATGCCAGATTTCTTGCTCCACGATTCAGAGACTGGAAATGCCATGGAGAAAACACCTGGATTGCTAAGGAGGATACAGAGTCAGGCACAATGAGACACTGAGGAAACAGGTTTGGGTTGGGGTGTTTGTGGGGTGTTTTGTGGGTTTGGGTTTTTTTTTTAGATCTAAAAAGTAGTGCAGGCTAGTTTCAGAAGTATTTTCTGAAAGCAGAAATCTTAAGGACTGTCTGAAGGAGGGGACAGGGCTATTTCAAGAAGCAGAACAAGCTGCTGTGTAAAAAGCAACTCGGGAGAAAGAAACCAAGATTATCAATAGCCAACATGAACTTCTGAGAAGAACCCAGGTACAATACAGCATGAGAACTGGCACACAGAATCTTTACTTTGGGTGGAATATAATCGAAAGAAGAATCTGGGGACTCAGATGGCATTTGCTGAATGTGACGGAGCTTCTGTCCACTGGCAACTTGGAGGAGCAGCAGTTTCTGTTGAGAGGGACAAAAAAAAAAGTGAGCTTTGCAAAAATCCACTAACCCAACTGCCAAGCAGCTCCGACGAGCGACGTCTGTACAGCATGTCTGTACCTGTTTAAGCATGTCGTTTTCCTGGAGAAGTTCTTGGTTCTTCTCACAGATCTCCCTCATTTTCTCCAGCTCTTCCTCCTGTTTGCAAGACAAGATGAAATCTGTAGGCTTATGTGGGGGTAGCACAAAGAGTTCTCCAGGACAGATCTTTGTTTGGATCTTTCTTGCAAGATCAGAGGGCTTCTTTGTGTTCTCCAACAGGAGATCGGCTCTGATTAATCAGGAAAAATCATTAGTGCCAGTTTGTTTTATGCATAACACTGCCGATACAGCAGAGAATTCGATCCTCTCAGAGCGACCATTTAACATCTAAACCTCCCTCTAAGGATTGTCTCCAAATCAGCTGCACCTAGGACTGATTTTGCTTTAACACATCACTGAACATGCCCTTCCACAGCAGCCTGCTCCATTCTCTCAGGGACAAGCCAAGGTGCAGCTTTTGTAAGGCTTTCATAGACCAGGCCAAAGTTCTTCCGTCGCACAGTGGAGCTGTGCTCTGCACGGGAGGAGTTTGTGTGAGCTGGCCGGATTGTGGCAGGCCTCGCTGCTCCATTCACTTCTCTTTAATGGAAGAAGATACACAAGAGAAAAAGCCCCACAGGCTTCTTCAAACCTGCATAGCTACTACCCCCTGTAACCAGCCGAATCGAGCCATCTTCACTACAGACGGAAATGCTCTCAACCCTTCTGCACCGTCCGCGCTCCAAAGCTGCTCTTCCGAGCAACAGGCAGCCCCGCCAAGCCACATCCCGACGCTCTACCTGGAACTTGAGTCGCTCTTGCAGCTGTTTCTCTTGCTCACTTAGCGAATCTTCCAATTTCTTCTCTGCTGCTTCTTTCTGCTGAAACTGGCTGAGCAGGTACAGAACCTAAAAGCAAGTTAACACAGCAAACAGGCGTGAATTCCGGAAGAGACACCTGGCAGCCCAGGCATCAAAGGCCTCGGCAACTTCAGGAAGATTCTTTCCACCACTTCCAGCCTGATTCTGCCCTGATCTACTTTAAAAGTTGTCTTGTGCTCAGGTGTAACGTCCTCACCTGAAGCACTGCAGAAAGTTGTTGAATAAAACAACTCTCATAGGACAGAAAATTAATAGGGAGATTTCTTGGGCTTTTTTTTCTTGCTATCCTGCACCACTCAAACAAATCCTGATCAGATATGCAGCAACAGATTGGTCTCAGCACAACACTCTGCCTTTATGCCCAAGCAGATCTGGGAATCAGAGTCCCAAGACACAGGAGCTCGGGAGACTTCTGTCACTTCTGCTGTACCTTCTCCTGGTGGTGTTGTTCCTGCACCACAAGCTGATTCTGGAACTCAGCCTCCATCTCCGTTACTTGGTTTTGCGCTTCACTTAGCATCTTTTGCACGTCGGAACAGTTGGCTTTGCTCTGCTGCAGGCTGCTCTCCAACTTGCTTTCCTGCACTTTTGAGGAGACCAGCTGCAAGACAAGAGCAAGACGATTGCTCGGGTCAGGGAGCTCCACGTTTCCTAAGGTCTGTTGGGGCAGACGTGCCCCGGTCTGAAGGCAAAGCGCTTCTGCCTGGCTTCCAACCGCCCGAAGAACTGGACTGGCCACCAGCAGCGAGGAGGCCAAGCGAGACCCGCGGAGGTAGACATCTGACAGCCAGTATGGAAGGGCAAACAGATAGTAGGAAGTTTTGTTAACAGTTCTAGATTAATCTCCTTTCCTGCAGCACTTAAAATCTGAGTACGGGGGGGGACCCCAAAAATGAATGCTCTCTCATATTAGCTCCTTCATCCTTTTCCTTTAATTCCCAAGCACCAGGGACTGATACACGATTCTGCCATTTGGTTGCTCTTTCCTTCACTCCACACTAGTCCAATGTCTACTCTCTCCTACCCCCAGGCTTGTTCGAGGTTCTCCCATCCCAACACCCATTCCACTGCTTCCACTCTGACCTCAGAGTGGTCCCCTTGCTTCCCTGCAGGTTGCCTACTTGTGCAGTAAGTATTTTTAGGTACTTCCTCTCCTCTTCCACTTCTGAAACTTGTCTCTTCCCTTTCACTATTCCCACGCAAGCCTTCCGTAAGCACAGCTTTAGCTGGTATCTCCAGACCTACATCCATTTCCCTCTTCCCTGTTCTTTTCACATTTCACTCGACAAAGTAATCTACAGTACAGGAGAATACTTCAATCAGACGTTGAGAGGGAAATAAACCTCATCCAGCACAACGGGTCTTCACTCGACTTCATCTCTGCTACCAGCCTGTTAGTTGCATCCTTTCATCCATGGCTAAGCACTTAAAGCCTTTCTTTTTACTGATAAAATAGGAAAGTTCAGAACTTACCTCTCCGAGGAGATACTTCAGAGCACATTTAGCCTCTAGGATTGTTGCAATAGTGTCCCAGCGCTGCTTCACCCGATCGCTGTTGTCTGCATCCAAGAGCTTCTGCTGCAGATCCGCTATCTGGGCACTCCTTTGGAAGAACGCAGGTATTTGAGGTTACAACACCGGAGAAAACCTGGGCTAGTGTCTGGGCTACACTTCCTGTTACCAGAATATTAGACAAAATAGCTCAAGTTAAAGTTTTGAGTGCTTAGCATGGCAGCTGGAGTCTGCAGTGCTGTACCATGGAGTTTCTCCTCCCCTCCACACTTCCAATTAAAAGTCCAGTATTTCCCCTCATATGGAGATGCTCACAAACAGCTATGAACAAAGCAAACTTAGCGACTGAGTAGTGTCCTCAGATCCCCACGCTCTGGAAAAACTCAAACCAGGAAAACCACATGGTGTCCTTTCACAATTTTTAGTGCCGGTGTATAAGTTCTTTTACTTCCTCTTCTGTTTCACAGAAGTGTTGTAGATAAGAGATGAGGTAAAAAAAAACAACTGGAGGCAAGGCTGTGCAAATCAGCTTTGTTGTGCTGCCTCACCTGAGCTCCATCTCAGTTTCCAGGCTTTCTATCTGCTTTGATATGGAAAGGTCCATCTCCGACGCCTGCAGGTCCGCGAGGGAGTAGGTACGTCGCTAAAGAATTGCAGTAACAGACAGAAGTGAGCAACAGGTGAAGAATGCCCAAGACTGGGCTTTCATTTACAGACATTTCAGCAAAGAGGAGCCATGCTATTATAAAAGCCTCCCAGTATCTCTCCACAGCTTAAATTCCATTGCTCCCTCCCCAAAGCATCAAGATAAGGGGTGTGACGCGCTCACGTCCATCAGATGCACTGCACCAACAGGTAACTTCAGCAGCGCTGTTCCCTGACACGCCAGAGGACAGCAACAACATTAACCCTTTCTTCCAGAAAGGGAACCATCTCCATCCCTACCTTCTGAGGGAAAAGGTCAAATAGGAGCGAGTGAGAGCAAGTTACAGGACTTGTTGAAGTAGGTGGGGTGTGGGACAGGGCAAGTGGCATTTCCTCTCTTACCCGGAGCTTTGGAGGTAGGTTTTCCCCAGCCTCTCTCTTTTCTTTAAGCTGAAAGAGCTCCTGTGCCAAGATCTTTCTGTCCTCCAGAAGGTCCGCAAGGTGCCGTCGAGCCTCTTCCGTACTAACGAGAACCTCTACTTCGTTTGCAAGCCAGCTCTGGAGGAAAATAAAACCAGCCCCCCAAAACAGTATAGTGGTTCACTGTAGTCTCAGCTTCAGGACCCAATCCTTCTCTAAAATACTTTCATAGATAAACTGAACAATCACTTGGCCTCCCTCAACATGTGCCTCCACGTTCCTCCCCTCTGCTCTCCAGCCTTCAGCCCCAGCAGCACCTCCTCAGTCAAAGCTAGGTTTGCCCACTGTTTGCTGTAATGCGTGACAGTCACCCACCCTGACTCGTGCAGCAACTCCTTCCATTCCCCGATTTTGACTTTCTTTCCGTTTATCCGCCGCCTCCCGCTGTTTCTGCAGAGCATCCTTCAGGCGCTTGTTAGCGGCTGCTGCCTGTAAAATATTTCACACGGGAGCTGAACAGTGGTTACTTCACTTCATCTGCAACGGCTGAAAACCTGAGGCATTCACAATGCAAACCAGACACTGAGACAATGAGAAGAGAGCGTAAGGTTCATAAAACCAGAACAAGTTTAGAACGAAGCAGAGACTGGAGTCCTTGACTCTACCTCATTTGCAGAGATTCCCAGTTTAAACAGAATCTGGTTCTAGGCCTAAAGGTAGAAGAAAGCATCCAAAATGGTGGTTTCAAAATGTATTTCTTTTATACAGCCATCCTGAAAGAATTTGGAATTGCAGTCTAGCATGTCCACTCAAGCTCATTTTACACTTTGAAGCTTGGGTCTCTGTAATAAGTTTGCCATAGCAGCCCGACGCTCAAAGGGTAACATATCTTTAAGGAGCAGACTGAATTAAAATCCCTCAACAGCTCCAAGCCAGAAGCATGGTATTTTTCTACAGAGATAATAACAGCACCTATTTCCAGACTTCCAAACTGCTTTTAAGAAGTTTCTGTGTATCCTGTTACAACCTCTAACCACACTTCGCAGGCCTTCGGGAACTGGGCAGGAGTTTGTAGCAGATACCAGCTCCTTACCTCTTCTGTTTTGCGCCGAAGCACGTTGGCCTGCTTCTGGAAATCTCGCTCTAGCTTCAGTAGCTCATACTGTCTCTTGCGATCCTGCAGGGAGGTGATGTTGACACAGATGGAAAAAAAACAGTCACATGTCATTAACACCTACGGCCAGTTTCACACTTCTTTGAACAGCTACATCTGCTGTTCTGCCATACAAGTGCTCCATGATAAGGATTTCACCGAGCATCACAAGCTTCAGCCCTGTGACACCTCCAAGAACAAGTGGCCGTTAGGCTTAAAGTGCCTCCACGCTTTCCATTAAAATTGTTTAGAAGCCTGAAGGCTGTAAGACTGCAAGCCAAGTTTCAGACTTCGCATCCCAGAGCGCCGAGGAGCAAACTTCTGGCAGTCAGAATTCCTGGGAGAGCAGAACTCCAGAGGTACAGGTGTTTGCTGTCCATTACACTCCAGTGCTACAAGCAGCTGGATCTCATTAACAATTCTGTTTACCTGCAGATTCAATACTCCTTTCAAAGTGTAAATGCCTCCCATTCTGTAGTCAAACCCTACAACTTCAAATACTTAAAAATATTTAATATTTTTGCCTTCTGCTTTAGAGCCGAGTCACAACAACAGCTTTAAGATCTCCAGGCATAAGCAAGCGTGTCCATTTCCAACAACTGCTGAAAGGTGGCCACCATATGAACTAACACTATCTTCAAAGCATTCCCCAGATGTTTTTCAGGTGCTTGCTCGTTAAACAAAGCCTGCAGCAAACATTTTAATGATTTGTTTCCCTCTTTGGTGGGAGGTACAGTCTGGGGGCTTATCGTTGCTCACCCGTTCTTTCAGCTGGATCACTTCCTTGTCCTTCTGGTGCTTCCACTGCCTGAATTTCTCAGCATCATCTTTTATTTGGCGCATCAGCTGTACCCTCTGGGTTTTCATTTCCTGAAAAACAGAAACGGCTGGAAGAATTGCCCAGTACTCGCGTTCTGGGTAGTTTCACCCTACATTCCTCTAGTGTGTCTGACAGGGTGGGGAGCAGCAGAAAGGGAAATCTTGCAGTGTGCTGCCCACTCAGAGTACCTGCCTGAGGACGCTCTCAAACTGCTAAAACCCAGGGATTCATCTCTGAAGGCCTAAAGGGAAGACTAGCACACGCACGGTATACGGACAGAAATCAAAGTGAAGGGCTTCAACTGAGGCAATAAGCTATCAGACTAGCTAGAAGACACTTTGGACTTCTTTTATTCCTCCAAGTCTCAGTAGTCATCTGCCCATTGTATTAAGCCAGCAACTGTGGTCACGTAATCAAAGCAGTCTTGCCAAAAACTGGCGTTCTCAGTCTAACAAAACAGAAAGTGAGTGCCATGTGTCTGGAACCTGCTCCATCTACACCGGAGCAAGCCCGAGAACTGCACGCTGGGGCTGATTACCCTGATCTCCTGGTTCAGCTTGGAGACTGTGCGTTCTGTAGATTCCTTCAGCTTTAAGAGCTTCGATTGCTCGTTCAGCTTTTTCTTCAGCTCACTAATTTGCCCTTCCAACTCCTGAAGTCTCTTCCGGCGCCGTTCACTCAGCCTGTAAAGAAATCAGACTTTAAAAACAACCCCCCTAATGACTGTCCTTCTCCAACAAGCATTCTCCAACTTTAGAGACACCTTATGAGAAATGAGGCAACGGTGTATTAGCATCCGTCAGGCTTCTCTGCAATTCTGACAACTCCCATGGCATGTTAAAGGGAGCCATTTGCATCCAAGTAAGAGCTTTTACAAAAACTAGAATTAAGTGCAAGACAACGAATTTTTACAGGCACATTAACACAATTTTCAGTGCTATAAGCCGCACGGCTTGCACAGTCACTCTTACTTGGCTTGGTTGACATCCTTCTTTGCCATGTGCAGAGCAAGGATCAGCTCCTCCTTTTCTTTTTGCAGATTGCTGACCTCCAATTCCAGATCCTTGATATTAGTCTAGAAAGGACAAGAGTAGTAAGCCTCCAAATAAAAGCCTTGAAACTACACCCCAAGACAAAGCTTTAAGGCAGGAGGCCTCGAGAAACCACGTTGCTTTCCAACAGGCTGTGAACCACCTTGTCTAAAAGCAGTATGAGTGTCAGAAGGGCTAGTCCACCACAAAACGGAAGCTTAGTTGGCCCACAGAACCACTGTAACAGAGTAAAAGTGATGACTGAACAATTTCAGAGATGGGACATCCCAGCACGGCTTCCCGCCCCTGAACAGGGGAAGCCAGATCAGCTGGCCGTGCTGCGAGAGTTAACAATGAAGTACTTGCACCTTGGCTTGGTGTGGCCAAGCAAGCCTCTGAGTAAAAGGCAGAGGAGCCCATTTCACACAGAACAGTTAGTGGCTAACAGTATTTCAGGGAAAAGAGCATCTTCTGGTGGCAGAGGTATTTGTAGATAGCTGGGCATAGTCGTCCCCTTGCCTCCTCTGTGGACACCTGTAGTTAACGCCCCACTATGCCCAAGGGAGCAGTGACCCAGCTTAAGGAAACAGATAGACCCAATAAGAACATGCTCATGAGAGGACAGATCTCCTCCCTTCCCACCTCAGCAGGCACTGGCTGCATTAATTGGGAAAAAGAAACTGAATGTAGCTTTACAAGGACTATTTTGGAAGAGTTTACCTGGTATTGGGACTGAATGGGCTCCAGCTGACTATCATTCTGTGTCATTTTTTTGGCAAGTGCCTCTTTCAGAGCCAGGGCTTTGTTCAATTCAAGCAGCTCTTTGGACATCTGAGCTTGACGGAGGGCGTGTTGAGTGGTGAAGTCCTCCGAGGATCTCTTGGTGTCCTGGCCCATTTCTGCTTCCTGGAGGAGGCACAGCAGTGAGCCAGAGAGGCCAGGCAAAAGTCTTTAACTATGTGATCATGGTTTTTGCAGAACACCTCAAGTTCTTTTTTTTTTTCCCCTCACAAAAAATGAGATATTCAGAAAGGAGAACAGGTTATTGATCTTGAACACATAGAGCAAGTAAGGGCGTAGCGAGTCAGCATGTACCAGAGTGACACACTATTTCCCAAACTTTTGGATTAGAAAGCTAGCATAAGGACACAGATAAAAGTGACAAGGGGACAACACCATGCGCCTGATAAGGTGGCACTGTCGGACTCTCCTCACTTACAGCATCCTGTTCAGAGTTTGCCATCTCCCCAGCAGCTTCCATTGTGGCAGCATTTTCACTCTATGTAGGAGAAAGAGATGACAATTTTGGTAAAAAGTGAAAGATGAAGTAAATTGAAGCTATTAACAGCCTGTTGGCCTACGATGACAAAGCATGACATTATTCTCCTTGTGCAGAGAGCTGTCTCTGGGAAGAGGATGCGATTGTCCTCCTCCTCCTTTAGCAAAGTGAGCACACTCCTCCTAGACTAGCTGGACAAGGCATGCTTTCCAGTCTTCCCCGGGCTCCAGCCTCGGCAGCCAGCTCCTCACAGGAGTAAGGAGGCTGGGAACAGGGGGAATGCCTAGCAAGGGAGAACAGAAGTTCCTCGCTTAGACAAAGATGTGGCAACTTCTATTTAACAGTTTCAGGTCCCTGCAGTTTGGGTCACTCATTGAAACTACCAAATTTACAACTCTCCAACTTTTGGTTTGTAAATCCATTCCAGTCTCCCCCTGTCAGATTCTTTTATGGAGACTCTTCCTTTCCCCCACCACGTGCAGACCCTCAAGCACAAGTGGCCTTTCTGCAGCACTAAAAGCACAGCAGGACAACTGGTTTTGAAGCGGATATCAAGAGTCATTTAGTACTTGTAATTCCCGGGCTCCTTAAGCAGGGTTTCTGCAGAGTGGAACCCACTGCTTTGCAGATGGGCAGAAGAACCCCGGGTCCCATTAGTAAACTCGCCTGGCATACACTCTTCTCTCCCTGGATTCAGCCTTACCTGCAACTGAACCAACACTTGCTGCAGATTGCGAATCACCTCTACGTTCTCCTTCAGTTCCTCATCTTCCACAGTCTCTACCAGCTTCTGCAGATCAAGCTTGCACCTGCAATGCAGACATGAGCATTATATGGCACGTTTGTGGCACACCTGCCAACAGGGAACAACTTTCCCCACTGAACCTACATACGATGTCCGGATGAACAAACACGAACTGGCTGTACCCAATTTATCCCAAAAACGTTTAATGCTGAAAGACATTTCCTCAGCACGAGTAGGGCGTGGAAACAGACTTACACAGCATGTTGCTGAAGTTGTTCTAGTTTGGCATTCATCTTCTCATTTTCTTGTTCTGTCTAAGAGAAGTCAGAATTACAGTGAATTGTAGGAAAAGCAAGATAAGCAGCCAGAAAACAGCTAATTTATTTGTAGCAAAAGATGTGTTATCAGTCCGTGGCAAATCAATGTGTTGAAAGATCTTGCATGACCGTTGCCACTAGTTCCTTTGACTTCACACCCTTTTTTGCAGGAATATAAATTGCAGTGAATAAAAACAAAGCACAGTGAAGTGGGGAAGAGGGAAGAGAGCGCGTGTGGGCAAGTGCTGGTATTTAAAACACTAAAGCAACAGAAAAGCTGAAAGATTCAGGTCTCTGGAAGACTTTTGGTTCTGACTGATCGCTAGAGATTTGAAATAAAAGTGAAAGGAACATTAAAGAGCGAGATTCCTAACTTGCTGACAGTACAGGAGCTGCTCTTGATTAACCTGGAGCCAGAAGGGGGAAGTCACACAGCTTAAAGCTCTTCCTGGGTAACTGAACCTTACCAGGATGATCCTCTCCAACATCTGTGCTGTCTGACCAGCAGCCTCACTCAGCCCTCGGCTCAGCTTTTGATTCTCCTCTGTCAGCAACTGGTTCTTCTCCATCAGGGACTGAAGATTCTCCGAAGGTGCCATACTACTGAAACACCAAGGACCAGTTTGCTTGTGAACACGACCTCACTAGAGGTTTGTAACGGCACTGAAATTACCTCCAAGTTTCCTAAATAGCTTACAATAAATATAGGTTGTAGCAGATGAACAGAAATAACTGGAGGAAGACTAACCTGAATTAACAAATTTAAGTAACACAGCATACCAAAAGTTAGACATTTCTAAGAGAAGATAACACTCTTTTGAAACAGTAATGTTGTTTAACCAATGGCAAGTCTGAGCTGTGTGTCCTCAGGTTTTGGAACATCCTCGGAAGACAACACCTACACAATCCAACCCTTCCCTGCACTCTCTGTGTTTAAGAGCAATGGAGATGGAGGTGCCCTGCGGTTAGAGGTGAAGGGGCGGGGAAGAGAGGGATGGATGGGTCTGAGAAACAAATACTCAGTATGGGGATGTGGCCTAGTTCCTCTCATACCTACAATTCATTTTTGCAGTCTTAAGGGGTGTGCTACAAAACTAAATGACCCGCACAGGCGTGGAATTTCAATAAGCATGACAAAAAGAACAAAAGGAGAAAAAAAAATTATCCAAATGCTATTAGAAAGCAACCAGTTTGCTCCACCCTCACTCAACAGCATTGTCTGGAGCAAAGCAGATCTAGAGCCTTTGCTGGTGTGCGATGGCCATCAGATACATCGAGCATTAATCTATAAATCTTACTTGATAGACACGGGGAGGGCCCCTCCGTGGGCCTGCAGCAGTAGCACCTGTAGCTGCTGAACCTAGAAAGACAAACAATTGCTACTCATAAATCTCTCCCACACAGTAACTAGATGGTTGAAGGAACACTTAGGATCCTTAGTCTTAAGTCACCTGCTCCACAACTGTCCTTTTACCATTGCCTGTGGAAAGGAATCACATTGCTACAGTATTTCAGCTACTTTACTCCTAAAAAAGCTGCCTTCTCCTCATCGGGAACGCTCGCATCAGAGCATGTTAAGCCACCCTCAGACAGCCGACGTACCGCTCTGTGCAGGGTGACAGGGCAGGTCTCCTGCTCCGCTGAACCAATGCTCTCTTGCTACCTTGCACGTGAGACAGTCTCAGATCACTTGCCTTCCTAAGCTATTCGAATAGGTGATTTGAATTTAGTTAATAAACTATCACTAGGCTCTGGTGAACGCTCCTACGCAATAAGCAAAACCACTCACTTGTTCCATTGCAGAACCAAGGGGCAATGGGCACAAACTGAGGCACAGGAAGTTCCGTCTGAACCCGAGGAAGAACTTCTTCCCTCTGAGGGTGACGGAGCCCTGGAACAGGCTGCCCAGGGAGGCTGTGGAGTCTCCTTCTCTGGAGATATTCCAGCCCTGGCTGGAC
>Ga0065711_1044862_pt1 | contig 13833 bp, 8 predicted proteins | sample Hoacrofraction12_FD_59098 | JGI IMG/M metagenome (GOLD analysis project Ga0065711, IMG submission 59098) | Hoatzin crop microbial communities from Cojedes, Venezuela - Epithelial fraction 12 v2 (version 2) | ecosystem: Host-associated > Birds > Digestive system > Esophagus > Crop | place... | reverse complement strand
AAAAAAACAAAAAGGGCTCTTAGTGCTTTGCCTCGAGGTGCGAACGCGGCAGCAATGTTAGAAGCCGCGGAACGTATGTTAGAGCAGGACAACGCTACGGTCGTGGCTGCCGCCGTAGGTGCAGCGATGCGATTGTTGGTCGCAAAACAAAAAAGGGGGAAGCAGGAGAAGAGTTGTTTTAATCGCGACAAGAAGGCCCTTTCACAATTTTATCCGAGCTGGGTGAAAATGGGAGCTTTTTTTTTTCCTCTGGAGTGCTTCAAAAGCCCAGCTCCAGTATACACAAGGATTTCTCCGTTGTTTTTTTTCTTTACAGGCTGCCTTTTGTGACTTGAACTGAAGCACAGTGTAAATACTAGTGTAGTAAATACCATGCTAGAGAGTTACTTTTTTTTGGTGTGATTAATATAAATTTAAGGCTTATTAAACTGACTATTGATGTGCTGTGCTGAATTTTGGAAGACTTAAGAAAAATTTGCTTGATTTCATTAAGCAAAGCTTCTTTTCTGTTGTTTAATGCTGATGTTTTAGTGAGAAATCTTTATCTGAGTCAAAGTTCTGCAACCAAGAACAGGGAGTTATAATTAAAAGTTTTAAAATGCAGTTCTTCTGGGCCCGGGTGGACTAGGGGCTCGGCGCGGCACCCGGCTGCCAGGAGGGCAAACCCGAGACTCCTTCAGGTTTCCGAAGAGGTCCGAGCAGACTGCATTAGGAATCTCCTGGCAATGCTTCAGTATCTATACAAAAATGACACATACTCCACTTTTGCTGTAATTACTACTTGCTACTGTGAGAAACGACCTGAGTCAAATCCAGGCAATTAAGTTTGATGCATATTATATTTGATCCTATATGTTAGTACAATCTTGATCATAATTGTTAAAAGTTGCATGTGTCAGCAGTAATGTGTTTTATTATGCAATTGTTGTTGTTAGTCAGAATAGATAATGGGCCTGCTTATGTTTCGAAGAGCTTCGCAAAGTTCTGTCAACAATGGGGGATTCGGCGAACAACGGGGATTCCTCATTCCCCTGCGGGACAAGCAATAGTGGAGCGTGCACATGGCACTCTAAAAGCGCTGTTGCAAAAACAAAAAGGGGAAGAAATGAGCAGTCCGGCAGAACATGTTGCAAAAGCGCTTTAAAATTAGCTGGCAGAGGTTATGTTTGTATCCTTGCAGAGAACGGTCCAATGTGGGTACCAGCAAGGTGGATAAGCCCTTGGATAGAGGAAAGGACCCAGAAATGAGGTGAGCCCCCAAAAGTTCAAAGCGAGAGCCCAGAAGCGACTCCACCCATGGCTGACGATGGTACATAAGGATAACAAAATTGGCTTAAACTTTTCAGTGTATTCAATGGGTAGAGCAACCTATGCGACAACCCTTAGCCCCGCAGGATCCTGCGGAGCTAAGAGAACAGGCTTTTGCTGAATTGCTAGCGTTAGTAGAGAATTTAGAGCAGAAAATAATTGCTGTATTGCCTTTTAGAAGATTTAGACACCTTAAGGCATGCAGTTTTACAAAATAGAGGAGCAACAGATTTTTTTGCTATTAGCGCATGGTTACGGTTGTGAAGATTTTGATGGAATGTGTTGCGTGAACCTGGGTGGTCACTCGCAGTCCATCCATAAGCCATTGGCAGACTTGCAAAAAAATCCGAATGCTATACAGGTAGAGTCTGGCCTTACGGATTGGCTGAAGCCTCTTGAGATCTCAGGATGACTTGCAGACCTGGTGTGCCAAGGGATAACAATGTTCATTATGGTTGTTGTTATACTCTTAATATTTAGTTATACTTTACAATGTATAAAGAAGTTAATGACAAAGATGATGCAGGGTATCTGGATGGCTCAAAAATAAAAAGGGGGATTTGCTGGGGAACCACGGCCATGTGGTGAGCCCTCCAGATACACTGGGCCTGACATTTGATAGTCGGTAATGGAGCAGGCATCAAGGTCACAATGAGGCCTGCATTAACCGCGATTAGCAGACAAAATAAGACTTTGAGGAGCAGTTTGATGCACACAATCGATAGCGTCGCACGAATCAGAGACTGAGAAGTACGCGTGAACAGTGCGTGGAGAGTGCATGCATCCGATCATAGTTAGAGCTATCGCGTGGCAAGGAACTATATAAACATGGGTTTGTAGTGCAATAAGCTGGCTTTGTCTGATCATATTGATCATAAGACGAGTCCTTAATCCCACCGCCACACAAAGGAGATCTCGGAAAAGAGCTGAAGAAAAGATCTCAAAACTTGCAATAAAGAATAGATCGCAGATGTTTTATTTTATTTTCTAAGCAGGTTCAAAAAGAGCACAATGATTTATCATAGCAAATAATTTAAAAATTTTGAGCTGACTTTCAAGATAAATTATACAACCAGTTGTATATAGGTGTGGAATTATTAGTAAAATTAAAGTTTTACATCTGAAAACTAAGGTTTATATGAAAACGTAGCAGTGTTCACCCATTGAGGAAAAGCATAAGATCAAAAGGAGCTCTGAGGATGGGACACAGCTGCAGCAGGCATGCAAGGAATCCACTAACACAGCAAATCCCTGCAACGTACCATAGACGATGGAGCGAAGTGAAGATTCCATGGCCCTGCTCCGTGATGATAAAGCGGGAAGAAATGGTTCTCTAGAACTGATAAGCAGCTCATCTGGCCCCCTGAGCCAACAGGTTTTCAAAACTTTGCCAAACTGCTATCTTCTCATGAACTTTGCTCTTATTAATATCATTTTAATACCAAAACACACCTCCATCCTGAAGGCTACCCAACTCTGAGGTGTGACCACCCCTCTTTGAGTCTGCGCTCTCAATTTTTCATAAACTATACCTTTAAATGTGAAGTGAGAGAATTTTACACCAATCATGATAAAAGGTATGTATGACTACAGTCACTCAAACTCCACCTTAAATGTAGAAACAATATAAAAATAGCCAGGAAAATAGGGGATTTTCAGAGAAGAAGATGACACCGTGGACTTTTGGAGGAGAAGAAGATAACACTGTGAGCAAGTCAAGGGAAACTCCACCTCAGACTGCCTCCAGCAACCAGGATCGGCCAACAGGCTAAGCCTTGCTTCTCCCCGCTTTGGGACGCCTTGGGTGAGACTTAAACTAAGCGCTTTTCTTGGGAATCTTAGAAATCTCTCTAGAGAGTTACTCCCTAATGTCTATAGCCAGGCTGTATTATTTATAACCTTTTCACGCATTTTATATTTGCACGTGCTTTCTTGCAGACAGTCACTATCAACGGCAATTCAAAAAACCTATATACCTGTTGCACAAATAAAACTGCACTGTTGAAGTAGCCAGTTGTCACTGTTTCTCACTGAACGCGACCAAATGCGGCCATGCTAGTTCATGAGCACGAGTGGACTGAAGGTGCAGACCGCTATTAGTGTATCCAGAGTCGTGGTAGTTTAATATACATAATGAACGTGACTGGACTGGTAGTGGTAAATTGGATATCACTCAGAATTTAAACCTAGCCGCACCTAGCCTCTCACTCCGGTGAAGAGAGTTAGAAAGCAAGGAGGTTTATTTTCTGCCAAATTAACGCGACAATAGGAATGAAAATTTCTGTCTCGACATATTTCTGCATTCATGTACAATACATACAGATTTTCAAGACTCAATATTGAGGCCAAAATTGTGGTTAGATTTCAGCATTCTAAATGTATTAGGCCTACTGAATTTGAATATAGCATAACTATTCACATGAGATGATGTATTTAATATCAACCTTGATAAAAGTCAGTCTCTTAGTATATGCAGTTGCGAAGATAATTTCTTGCCCTTCCACTCTCTCTGAATCCAGTTAGATTCTGAAGTGAGGTTATGATTTTGTTCTTTCCTTTTTTTTAAACATATTAAGTTGGACAACTGAAGAGAATCTGTTCACCCACAGTCTTTGAGAGACACGTAGGAGTTCATTTGAAAATTGTCCTCATAAAAAGAATAACTCACTTTAGATTTTTATGAGGTTGGCTTGATTCACTTTCAGAATAACTAAATGCAGTTGACAGAGAGCTTTAAAATACATTTTATTTTTTGGTTTGCTATCTTCTGAAAATATACTGTTTATCAATGTGCATATTGGATACATTTGAAGACAATATAAAGAAACTGGAGGTAATCTAATCACAAATGATCTTGCATAGCCTTCTTTGCAAATTGGCAGCATTTTCCCTACTGGAAGGCCTGTTATTCTTGTATTGATTTAATAAAGTAACATGCTTTATTTATACATTACCTGAATGTGTGCTCATCTGTAATGGTAATTTGAGGTTAATAGAACCTGTATGTCAGTGCTGGTTCATCTCAGCCAGATGCTACTACTGTTTTGAGGTAATCATTTATTCAAACAAGTAATACTCATCTGTCCCACCTGAGGACCAGAAGCACCTCTGCAGACACTGATCCAGTGGAGTCACAAAGGTTTCAAATTCAGCTGTTATAATTCAGAAGGCACAAAGAATAAATTAAAATTTGAAATTGCAATTATTAGTGAGAGTGTAATTTAGATGGAAAACCAACCTAGGCCTAAATTCACACCAGTTAGGGGCTGGAGTTTAACTGGAACCAGGCAACATCAGGAAGTGAAAGGAGGTCTTACTACAGAGAACACAATCACGTGTGGCATGTGCTTATTAGGACCAGAAAGGCTAAGCACAGGATGAGATGTCCCTTGTAAAAAATGAAGAATAACAAGAATTTACTCTGCAATGCATTCAGTGTAACAAGAGACGGAGGAGAGAATTACTCTGTTGCTCAATACAGGAAAAGAATGACAGACAAACATAGTCTTTACTGCCTTTTCTGTTTCATTCCTCAGGAAGAGATCAGCGGAGAGCAAATGACTGCTAGAAAGCTTGTGTCCTGGTTTCAGCTGGGACGGAGTTACTTTTCCTCCTGGTAGCTGCTGTGTTTTGTATTTAGTATGAGAAGAATGTTGATAATACACCGATGTTTTTAGTTTCCCATGTTCGGCTAAGAGCAGGTGTGCAGGAGCTGGGAGGGAATATAGCCAGACAGCTACCCCAAGCTGGCCAGTGAAAATATTCCATCCCTTAGATGTCATACTGGGTTTGTAAATGGGGGTTGGCGGGGAGGCAGGAACCTCTTCTTCTGGGAGTTCAACTCTCATTTTTTCTGTGAGTTCAATATTTTTTGTGAGTTTGAACATTTCTATGAATTTGGTCTTTTTCCCTTGAGTTCCACGAAATCCACGAGTTCCACTATTGCTGCTCAGGGACTGGCTGTGCAATCAGTCACAGGAGGTGAGGAAAAAATCTTACCATGTATTGATGCTTTTATATATTGTATTATTATTATTATTATTATTATTTCCTGTGTTGTCTTATTAAACTGTCTTTATGCCAACCCACAAATGTTTTTTTTCCTGTGTTCCTCCCCATCCCACAGTGAGGAGAGGAGTGAGTGAGTGGATGCATGATCCTAGTTGCTGGCTGCCAGGTTAAACCACGACAGCTTGCAGCTTCAAGTAGCAAAGAAACAAAACAATACATCCTTGTGACTGTGGTTTTTTTAGGATAGAATTACAGCCTTATGAATAGGAGATTCAACAGATGACTTATCCTGACTTTCCTAAAGCTTTCAAAGGAAATGCCTGATATTCTGATAATCAAACTTGAAACAGATGAAACTACAACAGTGTGGGTGGAAAACTGGTTAGGAAAACTTATCCCAAAGAGTAATTATCAATGATCTGTTATTTTAATAGACGGATTTATTGATTATTATTCCACATGATGTGGAGAATGGAAGAGAATGCATGTTACTGAATTTTCTGATGAAAAGAAAATCTGGGATGGACTATAGGGACACTAGAGAAAAGGATCCAAGATTTAAATAAGCCCAGATTTGTGAATTACTTTTTAAAACAAAAAATCAATAGGGACATTAAAAAGTGCTGTGTTTATGCGGGTAAAATCAACTACAGAAAAGGAAAAGGACTAATGGGATGAGTAACATAGTGGAAGAAGGACTTTGGGGCTTTATAATGGGTCACAAATTGAACAAGCAACAGTAATTTCACATTCTTACTAAAGAAGATGTCTCATACTGGGATGTATTAATGCCAATGTATCCAGCTCTTCCCAAAATTTGGCAAGCATCAGACTGATTACTTTGCTCAGTCTTGGCCATGATACTTCAGAAAATGTGTAAATCAGTATGAGAAAGTCTAGAAGAGAGCAATAAGGGTAATCACAAAGTTTCAAATCATGATTGACCTGAGAGAAAAAGCTGAAATAATTAGGTCTGCTTTCCTTCTCCTTTAGACTGAGAGTTAGTTGGCAGTTCTTTGAAAAATGTCCTTGATGACCAAATGATGACACATAAGCTTAAATTGCAAGGTAGATGCAGACTGGATTTTAAACATTCTTATGGCAAGAGACTTGAAGCACTTTTTTATCTGTCTTGTTGATTACTTGTTCATCAAATATTTATTGTAGTTGAATTTAGTTTCTTTTATTTTGGAAAGAAATTATCTAATATTTAAGATAGTTTCCTATTTGTATTCCTGCTTTAGTGAAATCCTGCAAATGTAGCTTGTTACTGAGAAGCTAGAATCAGAAGCAAAGAAGAGGGACTAGGAAGACATAACTGCTTGTACAAGGAGCAGCAGTCAGTGTTATCTGGTATATGGGATGAGGAGTTAAAATAAAACCAGTGAAAAAGTTGTAAGAGTTACAGTATTAACAAAACTAATATAAATACTCAGCAACAATGAAATGGCTTGGAAGGGTATAAGGAAAACAGACACCTTGCAAGAAGTAATGGAAATTCAAGAATGATTTAAAAAATTTTTTTTTTTTATTTTCTTGAGTTGAAGACACACTGCTTTCTTTTTTCTGACTGGTTAATTTCATTTTTTTGCTTCTTAATAATCTCTTGTTCTTTTACCAAGACCAAGTCTCTTTGGTTACTCTGCTGTTGGAAATAGCTGATCCACAACATTAAAGTACAAGTGATCCAAGCCAGACAGAGACGATCATAAACTGAGAGCAGCTTAGCCCCATGTCACACTGATGAGATTCTCCCAGGATGGTAGATTTTAAATGCAAACCAATCTTTACTTTTTTCATTTCAGTTCTAATATTATTTTTTCATCACAGTCTCATTTCAGACAGCATATTGAAAAACAATGATGTGGTGCATTTGGTACTCACAGTTCACTGAGTTTCATACTACTGACATGTAAACTACGCTACAGAAATAACAACTGCAGTTAGGGGATAAGAGACTAAAATACCAAATTTACTGCTCACATAAATGACTGACAAACAAAATGAAAGTCATTGTATATAAGGACACCTGCTTCATACTGTCATGAACAACTAAAAAGTAGGCAGAAGCACACAGTGATAATAAATGTACTGTATTTCTTCTTGTTTGTCCAAATGTCAGATTACTGTGAAAGTTTTTAGTAGATCATAGCATAAACTGAGATCAAATGGGATGTTCAGAATTGGCGTTATAGGTTTGCATCAGAGAAAACAGCATAAAGAATCTCCAACAATATTTTCAGACTCTGCTTATTAGTTCCCACAAGAAAAAGGACAGTAACCGATTAACTTTCTTTCCCATGGTAAGTTTTTCAGTGTCAGTTCAAGGACTATGGAAATGGCAGTTTAGGAAGTCTTTCTCTAACTCCATGTACAGTCTTGAACAAACCTCAGATTTAACCAAACTCTTGCTTATCCATACGGGCTTGTAGCTAAAATGACACTATCTATTTTCTTCAGCGGAAACAAAAAACGAGAGACAGTGAAAGCATATCAGAATTTAATTCCACAGTATTTCAAGATAAGATCAAAGAAGGAAGATAAAAATATAAGTATTTTTTCATTACTTTTCAGATATAAACTTCTAGATAATTTACATAGGCCTATATTTGGTCTAAAAATGCAACAGTACTTCTGACAGGTTTTAACAAGAACAGGGCCCACAGCTCCTTCAGAACAATATTTGTTTCAGCCTTACCTACAAGTAATTGAATTTCATTCATTACAGCTAGAGTACCTCTTGGAAGAAAATGCCATTTTGTAAAACAAAATCTAAGTAAAGGAATTTCAGTAAGTCAGAAAAATTAGTGTAGAACTATGTATGCAAAATCAGAAAATCATATTTCATTCAGACATCATTCAATGGATAGTTTCACTTCCCTCTCCCCTGCTTAACGCTGAGGGTTGGGCAATTACAGTTGATGCCTGTGCCTTGAGGATAATTACAAGCATGAGCTTCGTATCACAGCACAACTCTAATCTCAGACCACATTGCATTGCTGCTCACAGGCAGGTCTACTGTTGCAGTTTGGCCATGGCTGGCAACAAAGGGCCATGCGGTCGCTCTGCTGCCCCTTCCCCCACTGGGGTGGGGAAGAGAATGGAAAGAAAATGGCAAAAACTCATGGGTGAGGAGAAGGACAGTTTAACAGAACAGCAAATGAAGTGAACAGTAACAACAACAATACTGATAAGGAGAATATACAAAACAAACTGAGAAATCCCCAGAGCAAATCTTACCACCTGGTGCTCCGTGCACTCCTAAGCCGCGACCATCTTTCCCCGGCCAGCTCCCCAGCTGGCACCCAGCAAGACGGCACATGGTATCAAATATCCTGTTCTCTTTGGCCAGGTTGGGTCAGCCCGCCTGGCTGTGTCCCCTCCTGGCTTCTGGTGAAAAATTAACCCTGTCCTGGCCAAACCCAGGACATCTACTTTTACAGGTATGTACATTTAAGTGAAAAAAAAAGTCAAGTTCTCTTCAGTCTTGCTCTGTTATCTCAATGGACTTTATTCTTAATAAATATTTCTCAGTTTTTAGAATAGCATGAAAAAGGCAATGGGAGTTAAAGAAATTGCCTCCACTTGCAGCCATCCAGTTTCCTGAGAAATTATTGACCTTGGGAAATTTCATCTTCAAAATTTAAATTAAGGCCTGTAGCACAACACGCGGAACTGGATGCTTCATTTTTTTAAGTTTTTCATAGGGTCATACCTGAAAAGTACTTTTAAACCATTGTAGAATTTTTTTTTTTAAATAAAGTCTTATGTTGAAAGGAAGAATATAGAACAGCTAGTAGAGAGAATAGTGTTATTTATCAACAAACAAACAAACAAACAATGCATCAGTAAAGTACTGAACCAGACCTCTTCTTTCTCTGCCTTGAACATTCACAGTAAGAGGTCAGTTTTGTTTTTAAAAAATAAAAATTAGAAGGGCATTGTTGTTCAAACTCTGATTTTAAATTCAGAACATTTTTCCCTCACAAAAGTTTAATGAATTCAGGAGGTACAAAGAGAAGGAAAGACACACAAATGTATTGTATGATATTTTCCTTGAATTTGGGGGTTTAGCCTCTGCTCCTGGACCTGAATAAAAGTCTCTGCGACATTTTTGTCTTTGACTTGGATCACTCTTCACACCCTGACAGATTTCAATCCGGAAATGAAAAGTTCCTGTTCAAACTGCATTTTCTTTTACAAATGTTCATCAGTAAAGATAATTGCAGCTTCTGTTACTAAATAGTCACCAATGAGATCAAGTTGTCCTTATTCTGCTTCCCAGAGTTGAGAAAATATTATTTGTTATTTACTCTCTCTTGGAACCTTACATCTTATGCTCCACTATGGACAAACTGAAACAGCTTGTATAATGGAACTTTTTTATGGTCATACAAGACATTGAATGAAAATATGGCCTTTAAGCTTTATGAGTCTGTTAGAGCAAGCATGATATCATGATTTACAGATTATATTTTCCTATTTTATATGTGAAAAATACACAATATCCCAATTTATCTTTGTGAATAGTTTCTTTCTTCCTGGAGTTTCTTAGTGAGGATTGTCTCATCACTTAAAGTTAGGAGTTATCATTCACTATAAAAATAAACCAGTGTAAAATCATACATTTGAGTCAGTAGCTTACAGCTAAAATTGTATTTCATTGCAACCATTTGACTACATGAATTTCTCAAGATGTTTTGGTTGAAATCTGCTCTTTCTTAACATCTGTTGAATATTTATCATAAAATTGAATTTAAAAACAGAGGGAAAATTTAAAGTATAGGTTTTGCTAGTATAAGTTTGAAGAAAACCCTGTGAAAGTTCTTACAGAGAACATCAGGCAAAATGTAATAGGAAAATATCAGAGCACAATTATGGAATAAATTAACAGGAAATTGCAAAAAATCCCTTTAAATATACAGTATTGTGTTTTGTTATTTGAGAGAAAGTTGAATTAAAATCTGTTTCTTTTATTTCTTGGCATAGCTTCATATGAAGGTGAATGGGTTTTGGTTTTGTAAGGACAAGGATTTAACAATTGTTTTGTAAGGACAAGGATTTAACAATTGTTTTATATATACATAACAAGAAAGGAGGTTCCGTGTCTCTCATGTGAGACCAGAATGTTAAAGGAAGACAGCTAACGCTGCAAGAGAATTCCCTGATCTGTGTAGACATAGCATAAACATACCCTGCTAACCTTCCTTGGAGTTAGTATCAGTCCAAATTTTTCAAAGAAAATGTTCGTATACTGGGCCAGAAATGTTCTGTTCCAGTCATATCTGTTTTAGCTAGTATTCACTGCAGCTCAAAAGAACTCTAAGAAACACCATATGGCCAGGTCTATTTCCTTATTTCCAAAACTGAAAAAGAAAACCCCATGCTGACCTGCAACATGTCCCACCTCAGGCTTTTGACTCCAGAGCCTCTGTCCCCTGCTTCTCATCTCAGCACTATGCAATTCTTCATATAAGCTAGGTCTTCCTGATTATAGGAGAAACAGTGTTTCTCATAGTCTGATCTTCAAGTGTAACTGGATCACAGTCTTCCCTTTTCTCCACCCATATTTTCATGTAGACACAAAAATAAAGTGGGTACAGAGGGAAGCAAAAAGTATTCATGTTTTTTTTCCTCATTTTCCAGGGAAATCTTTCAATGTCATATTACTGTGGAAGAAAAATAAATTTTGTCCCTGAAAATCCACAAAAGACCAGGACATCTGAAAGCAAGGGATGTAAAAAAAGAGGGGGAAGGGGAAGGTTCTGGGACAGTCCCCCTATTCCTCACTAACAAAGTTCCTGCAGAAATGAAGCTATTAATAACATTTTCATGTTTATTTTCAACATCATGCTGCAAAGTTTCATCACAGAGGTATAAGTGTTAGGTATAAAATGAGAGATTGGAGGAGGTGGGTATTTCAAAGAAGAAAGCACAAGGTAACTGCGTCTGCAGTACCATTGCTACTAGAAAGTTCTTATGACTTCCCCGGCTAAAGTGAAGACTGCTTTCTAGAGGTATATAAGATAGCAGATTGCTTCCTTCCAGGGTCCAGGGATCACTATCTGGTTCACTATCATTGCATCAAAAATACTGTTCAAACTACTGTGAGAAAGAGCATGTAGTCATTGCCCTTTAGTGAAAACAGAAGGCATGTTTGTTCACTGGAAAAATCTAATTGCTTGAAAAAGCTGTGGTACTTTGGGGAAGAACTAAAACTCTGTTAGAAAGGTTACCATGCCAAGTATATTCATTCTAATTAACAGTAACTAGCTCAAGGCACACTAGAAGTCAGTACAGGAAGGTAAGAAATACATGCAACTGCAGTAAGGAGGAAGGGAATCGACAGAAAAACAGAAGTAGGAGACTAAAAACGCAAGCCAAGTTAAAAAAAAAAACAACCCACAATGCAAATTAAAAATTAAAAATATTTGTTTCATCCTGCCATCAAAAGACTTTATTTTTTTTTCTTTTAATGAGAATGAGAGAAACTCCAGGACTACTTAGTGCCTTAATACAAAGAAAAGAGATAAAAAAGAAGGGTGATCTTTTGAATGCTGGCATAACTGGGAGGCTTGCAATGTGACATCAAGCTATAGCAAAGGATTCTCTAATATCAGCACCAACTATTAATCTGAAAATAAGATTAAAAATCCTTGTAGAATGTTGATACTACAGTTTCTGTGACCTTTTCATCAAATTTCTGAGTATTCTGCCAAGCTTATGTGGTTTCTTGGACTATGACACTGAGTAGGTCAAATCATTACCACACTTTTTAGTTTCTCATTTCAGACACAGCAGACTCTTCCCTCTCTTGGGAAACAGGTTAACTGCTGGTGGGTGAGATACTACAATAAAACAGAAGTAGTACTTGACCCCACTTCAGAAGAGCATCGTCCCTGGATCAGAATGGACTTCCTCCGGAAAGGCTCTGGTTAGAAAGGCTCAGTCAACAAACAAAACACCAGCTACTAAGGGTTATTTCAAAAACCTACAAAAAATCGTCTCCTTCCCTCTTCCTGCCTCTTATGTAGAATTATCTTCATATCTGCTGTGATATTCTCTTCTGCAGTTGCTGAAGTTCAGTTCTGTAGAGCTGTAGTGTTTTCCGGAGTAAGGATTTCCTGTGAAAGCCAAGCCAAGGAATTGGTTATTAGTGTAAAGACAAAATGTATAATATGCCAGAATGGTAGTATTTCAGAAAAAAAAAAAAAATCTTCTTAGTAAATAACCTCATTATGACACTTGGATGCCAAGAAAGGGACCTTGACTGGCTGGAGAGGTGGGCCTGCATGAACTGCATGAAAATCAACAAGGTCAAGTGCAAGATCCTGCATGTGGTTCAGGGCAATCCCAAGTTTGTGAAGAACTGTCTCCTGTGGGAGGGAGCTCACGCTGGAGCAGGGGAAGAGTGTGAGGAGTCTTCCTTCTGAGGAGGAAGGAGCAGCAGAGACAATGTGTGATGAACTGAGCACAACCCCCATTCCCCGTCCTCCTGCACTGCTCAGGGGGAGGAGGTTGAGAAATGGGAGTGAAGTTGAGCCCAGGAAGAAGGGAGGGGTGGGGGGAAGGTGGTTTAAGATTTAGTTTTATTTCTCACTATCCTACTCTGATTTGATTGGTGATGAATTAAACTTCCTTTTCTCCCCAAGTTCAATCTGTTTTGTCTGTGACAGCAATTGCTGAGTGATCTCTCCCTGTCCTTATCTCAACCCACAATCCTTTCATCGCATTTCCTCTCCCCTCTCCAGATGAAGGAGGGGGAGTGATAGTGCAGTTTTAGTGGGCATCTGGCATTTATCTAGGCCAAACCTAAACACCTTATATCCTTTTTGTGTGCCTAATAAAGCTTCTTAAAAGACCTGAGCTAAAGCTGGCTGCTTATAACTGCATTTTAAGACGTAACTTCTAAAAATATCTTTCATGAAAAATGTGTGTTTTAATAGAATATAATTGAGTGACAAAACAAAACACAATAACATAATTGTATCTCAGTACGGTCAATAGTTTTGGTGGATTTTTTTACCAGCATGTAACATCATTTGCAGGAAAGCATAAAAAAGATAAGAAAAAGGGTGATGGAGAAGGAACCCAAAACATATTCAACGTAAACAGGGGGAATGATTTTTTTTGTTTTGTTAAAGAGACCATTTAAAGCATTGGCTTTTTCTTTCTTTCTAACACAGTGATTAGTGGAAGGATGTTGGCATGACTGCAAATGGATACATTTGACCACTTGTAGTTCACTTCTAAAGACCTTTATACATTTATTAGTGTGAAGGGGCCTAATGGACCATGCCTGACAAATGAAAAGAAGCGTAGAAGAAGTATGGTAATTTGCAATGGGTAGGCAGAGACGCTGGGGAGAGAAGAGATGCAGCATACCGGGTTGGGCACTGCATGCTGTCGCGTTAAAGGGGGGGTAAGGGGAGTCTGATATTCAACTAGCCTGCCAGAGCCCTTCCAAGGACTTTCACTGAAACAGTTTCGCAAAGTTGAAACAATAGGTAATTT
>Ga0065711_1044861_pt1 | contig 13833 bp, 10 predicted proteins | sample Hoacrofraction12_FD_59098 | JGI IMG/M metagenome (GOLD analysis project Ga0065711, IMG submission 59098) | Hoatzin crop microbial communities from Cojedes, Venezuela - Epithelial fraction 12 v2 (version 2) | ecosystem: Host-associated > Birds > Digestive system > Esophagus > Crop | place... | reverse complement strand
AAGTTCCGTCTGAATGTGAGGAAGAACTTCTTCCCCCTGAGGGTGACGGAGCCCTGGAACAGGCTGCCCAGGGAGGTTGTGGAGTCTCCTTCTCTGGAGATATTCAAGACCTGCCTGGACAAGATCCTGTGCAGCCTGCTGTATGTGACCCTGCTTTGACGGGGGATTGGACTAGATGGACCCACAGAGTTCCCTTCCAGCCCCTACCATTCTATGATTCTATGATTCTAATAAATACTTACTGCAGCCATTCCTGGAGGCAGCTGGCTAAGCAGAGAGCACAGAAGATGGGGAATATTTTACCTGTCTCCATATTTGCGGAAGCCTTTTGCAGGTGACGGGCCAGAGCTTGCCAGCTTGCCCACACAAGGGATACATGTGCCAACACTCTCAAATGAGACCACAGGCAGACCTCACACTCCCTTAGAATATGGGGGCAGAAGGGGAACCCTCTTAGCTCCTGATTTTTGATCTCACCTACTTGTTGCCTCCTCACTACTTCTGTGACTATCATTAACTATAAGTTCTAGCACCCTAACAGGATTCTTTTTGTATTTTAAGAGGGGGGGGGGATTTCAGGAAAAAGGCACCGGTGTTTTGTATTATTTGTCATGGTAATAAATGTTTTGCATATTAAGGTTGAGTAGCCTCAATGTGACACACCTGTGTCCCTCTTACTGGCTGTGATCTGTGCTAATTGAGTGAGTGATGTGCCCATTGAAAGACAATGGAAAAGAAAGAAATCAAGATGGATGAATTCAAATGCACCTCTCCAGCAAGGTGAAAGCGGTGTTGTTTCTTATTCTTTTAATTCCTGGAAGTCTCAGATGTTCTGATTTTGTATTTTCCCATTTGATAGCAAAACTACCTTTTTGTTCATGCTTCAGCCTCTTTTACCCACATCAGTTTCTACAGGGAAGAGCAAAACCTTGTTTCTGGAGCAGAGGGAGTTAAAATAGTCACCAGTCTTATAAAGTGACACTGCAGCTGTTGCTTAAGTAGCAATGGATCTTAATGAAAGGCTGCTCATAAAATTATTATCACAGCAGCAAGTAGAGGTCCCAACTGATATTAGGCCCCTATTGTGCCAGGCATCGTATGAACACGTTAGGAGAGAATAACTTCTCTGTGAGGAATTTAAAACCTCATTAGATAAGACAGAAAGAAGCTGTGCCAGGAATAAGGGTCCCCACGGCGTAAAGAAAAGGAACCCGGTCGCAGGGAAAATGCATGGTAGAGTCCAGAATAAAAAAAAGGATCCTGGTCACAGAGAAAACACATGGATGAGCCCAGAATAAGACGCCAGCTTCTTGCCACCGGAGCCTGCTGGCAGCCCTGGAGGAGAAAGTCATTCATTTCTAGCAGCTCAGGACCTGTTTATGCTTATTGATTGAGGCCAAAATTTGAGACTCTCTTTTTCTCAAACACGAATTCCAGTCCCGCACAGGGAAAGCCACGGGCCTGAGCTGGGGCACCGCATCGCCATGCACTGGGGTGCAATACGGAAGCAGCATGACCAGATCGCATAGACCTGGGCTGTGCATCTAGCAGGAGGTCAGCACCACATCAAAAACAGCCGTACCCATGTTATCTGGCCATCACACCCCCTCTCCTGAGCCCTGCCATCTTCTAAGCCAGTGTGAAGTCTTCTTTGGACTTGTAGCTGGAAGGGGTTGAACTCCCAAGGTACTGCTTTTCTTGGAGTCTGTTGGCAGCATTGACAATTAGGCAACTGATGCATTAACATGCCAGAGAAGCTCTGATGTTTATTCATGTGCTGCTCTCCAGGGTTTATTGAATTGATGCCTGGTAAAGCAACTAATGGGAGCCCTTGGCAGGGTACCTTAGATGGATTTCCTTATTATCTATCTAGATTTTATACTCTGTAGCAAAATCAATATGCAAGCTGGTGCACAATGCAGCCTCTTTTAGCTTCAGGGTTTAAAGATTTATGGGGCATCAGGGAAAACCAATGAAGGCAAAAGACAATGACAAAAGAAGTAAAATCCAAGTGACACAAATTGCTGCTGAACTAGGGTGGGGAAAAGCAATCATTAGTTTTTGAATTTTCTGTCTTTGCTAGGGAACCATTTTTTAATTAACTTCCCCTGTCACCCTGCTCCTTTCCTCCCTCCTGCTTTGGTGAGGCTGCTTGTTGCCCTTGCACTCCAGAAATTGTGACCAGGGCAAAAGAAGTGCTGAGACTTTAACAACGAGCTACAAGGATTTCAGGTGGCAGTTTTCAGTTTCTACAAGCAAGAGATGCTGAAAGAGCATGGAGAAGAACCACCACCATAACATACCAGCACCCTATATGTCTTACCCTTTTCCATAGCAGGTCTGAGCTATATTGCACGAACCTTTGTAGGGCCGCAATAGTCCTATGAAACAGAGCCAATGGTTCTACCTATTTCAGTTTGGGAGAGGTGGAATACAGAGGAAAACAGTATTTAGCTGCTTAACTCAAATGCTTCCATTTCTCCACATACTCTTTTTCCTTTTCTTTCATTATCCCCTTTTTGGGGATTTTCTTGGGTCAGAAGTCCTTGGGTCACATTTTTTTTCAGATTTCAAACTTGCAAACTGCCTAGCGCTAGTGCTTTTCACGCTTTTCACAAGTAAAATAGCAGCCTCCCCCCTAAGATCCGACCCGCTGCCTTGCGAGCCTGCAAGCTAATTGGCATGGTTCTAGCTGGCTAGAGCAATTACGGTACTCAATCAAATATGTTATTATTTCATTAATTCTGTGGAGTTATCGTGAAGATTCCCACCATATTTGCTTATGACTGCCCTAAAGGGAAATAAAAGATAGAGTTTAAAAGGCTGTTAATACTGTGAGGTGAAGTGTGTGCACAGCTGTCTCCCGTGCTCGCCATGCTAACTCCGGTCTTTGTCGATCGTAAAAATACCGCGTGTTTTCTTTACTTTCCCATCTTCAACAGCAGCATTATGTGGCTTAGTCCAGCCACCTCTGTAGCATGCTTGGAAGAGTTACGAAGTGAAATATCACTTTCTGTGCTGGAGGAGAAGGCAGAATGTTTTTCCTTTTCCCATTGCTTGGTATGTTCTTTATTGCTACAAGGTTACAGCTTATCTGTTAAAACAACACTGAGGGCTTGAAAGGTTATCTAGTTCTAAATGCAAACAAGTTCAAGGTAACAGTATTTGTTGGTGTCTAAGTGTTGCATATGGGGGAACCTTGACTTGTCCATAGATTGCACAAGATTATTTTATAATTAAATTGAAATGAGGAACGGGATTGCACATACCAACCATCTAGAGATTATTCAAACACGGATGTTTTGTTAGTAGGAGTCAGAATCAGTCCTGGTTGAGAATACAAATGCTAGAATTCAAATAGCACCAGAGGTCCCACATGAACTTTGTAATCATGAAGTGCTGCCATCTGCCAGTACCATCTTCTGTACACATGGACATAGGCAGACAGTGGCTGCAGCATCGCACACCAACAGGGCTTTTCTGCATCATGCTGCAGTGACTCTTGCAAAACTCAGCTTGCTTCATGGGAGGAATCACAGCCCTGGTGCAGCTGAGGTAAAAGAAGCTTGTCAGCCATCTTCTCTTCCAGGAGACCTTCTGCACTGGCATCATCGTACATCCTTCGCTGGGCTCTGTATTTGCCTTCCTCCGCAAGCTGAGGTACAACATCTGCAAGTGCAGTTCATAAGCCAGTGGAGAGAGAAAACACTAAGACAGATTTATTGCTTGCTCTACCAAAACTTGAGTCGATGATGCTTTGGTCCTGTTTGCATGCTGCCTGAAGATACTGTCACGATCACAAATCTTGATGTATAAACTCTTAAACACTGGATAGTGTGGAAGTGGTGTACAAATCCCATGCGGGGTCTCAAGAAAGGGGCAGATTTCAACCAGTAAAATTCATGGCCCAGCAGGCTGTGGCGGATCTTGTCAGTTCCTATGTTATGTAGTTCTCTCCCCCAAACATTTTATTACCCTGAACATCTGTGAAAACGTGGAGGTGCAGGGAGCCTCGAGGCTGCTCAGCATGTTTGACTCCATTTTCACCTTAAAGATGTGCAAATGCTACTTCTATTTGCACCTTCACAGAGCTGTGATTTGCAACACCAAAGCCTAAATGACACCTAAGATCCCTCCAGAGCATTAAACAAACAAGCCAGTAGGACATCTCACAGTCTGGGAAGTGCTAAATTGAAAGCAGTAGTGCAGGCTGCACCGCTTTGAAAATGAACCAGTTGAATTTCTTTGCTGTGATCCAAACCCAAGAGGTCATTTCTCATGGCTTTTTCTGCATGAATCCAGGCTCTGCACACTCTCCAGAGAACCGAATGAGGATTCTGATTCAAGGCTTATAATGTAGAAAATCTTGTGTTTCTAAAGTCATTTTGGTTTTAATTGTATTTTTGTGAAGCAAATATGAGAAGGAAGAGGACAGCCAGAAGACTGTCCACAGTAACAGTTTGACAGAGTGGGTGTTTAACATTTTATACACTGTCAGTAAGCTTCTGGTTTGTTACTGACAGCAGATACAAGCCTCGTATAATTAGTCAGAGTCGAGTTAGTAGCAAGGTAAAAGCTAGAAAGTGGCTAGGACTATACAAGGCAGTTTGGGCTTGAGGATTAATATTGGTTGAAGGACTGTGTTAAAACAACTGGCTATAAGCAGAATACCTTCTAGTGGCGTCCCCTGGACTGTGTGCAAATTCTTAAGTTTCTTCTGAAAAATAAGCCCTTTCCTCTTCCTTTTAAATGACTTTGCAGAGAACAGCCCTATCCCACGTGATTGCCAACAGGAATATAACAAGTTTTGCAGTCACAGAATAGCAAAATACATAGTGTCTCTCTTTGAAGCATCCTTTAAAAATGCCTTATTTTCTGGCCAGTCATCTCATTGCAAATGAAACTGCTGTGATCAAAACTTCCTATAATGCAATGTTGTCTTAGTTTGTTCCTGTGATATACCATGCATTTCAGGAAAAAGGCCACAATTGTTAAAAACAAAATCCATCAGTCTGTCCTCCATCACTCTTTTCCTTCTGCTGAATCATTACCTAAGGAATTTTGGAAAGATTTCTTCAACTGGAAAAAAGGAAAAAAAAAAGTGTTATTTGCTTTGTACATTGAGAGAATGACCAAGACTAGTCTTAAAAGAAAATGGATGCAAAAGATGACAAAACATGATCTGATATATTTCCATTTCTTGTTCCTCACTGCCTATGTTTCTCATTCTTTGAATTGTGTGCTAAAGAATCCGATTCTGCTTGATAATATCAGTGGTAATACCAATGTAAATCAAGAAAGTAGTATAAGACTACAGTAAAGAACATTCCCTGCTTGGTGTTTACATGAAGTTTATGCAGAATTTAAAACTAATTTTTCATTTAAGAGAATGATCAATCCTTTAAAAATTGGGACACATGCTTAGGTGGAAGAGACCATTAAATGCTAACACAGTTATCTAAGAGATTTTCTAGCATATTTTATACTCAGAAATGCAGGAAAACAATTTTTTATGGTTACATTGTGAGATCAGATCAGTCAGAAATGCTGACTTTGAATTTCTTCAGAAAAACAACAGACCTTCCAGTTCACTGCCTTGACTGCCCTTGTAAAACTGGTTAATTGTCTCTGCAAATTGAAGCCATAAATTACTAATTTCACACAATGGGAGAGGGTTGAGTGCACTAATTAGTCAAACAGTTGCATCCATAGTTCAAGCAACCCAGGCAAACACCATCCATGTATTTACATGCTCTCTCTGGAGCACCTAGATCATTGCCACAGCTTCCTAAGCAATCTCAAGGCAGGTCCAGTCCCAGTTCTACCTGTATCGCCTTTGCAGACTGAAAGTGCCCTGAAACACAGGCTCCATCACTTTGGATGAACGCACGGCTTAGTGGGAAAGTATCCTGACCTCGGCTGTGGCAGTGAGACACAGAATAGTAAAACTGCATTGCAGATCAGCAATCCCTTCCACTTAAAACCTTGAGGGTGAGACTGAAACATCTCCTTACATTGTGTAAAAATGCCTTAAAGTCCATTTTTGCTTGGGGAGGTCCTTTTATTTCCTTTTTGCTGGTGGAGAGCTCCTGTGGATCAGACTCGGCTGAATTTGGCTCAGGTGTTGTCCTGGTAGGAAACTGCGTTGGGGGTGCTCCTGACTCTGGTGCAGAGAGTGAGCCTGTTGCTGTGGTGGTTTTGCCAGGAGCTCTTTGGAGCACCATTTCTGAGCACCCACTGCGAGGATGCACAGTGTCAGCAGCATCTGGAAACGCTTGTCTATTCTGGGCTTTCCTTTCTCCCTTCCAATCAGAGAGTCCGAGCTCAGAAAACAGATGAGATTGTTCTACTAGTAATTGGTCCAGCTGCTGCAGAGGAAATAGAAGGAAAAGTATATTGCAGTAATAAAAATATAATAAAAGGAATCAAGCAGGGTACACAAGAGTATATGAAGCATGCCTGCTTCTTCTGCTTGGTCCGAAAAAGACATGCAGTATCTGGCAAAGGAGATATTGCCATTAAAAGGAGGAGAAAGGCCTAAAGGACATTTTATTACAACAGATAGATCTAATTGCCTGATGGAAAATCTCCAAATGGACCTCAATCTGTGACCATTGCAGTCTTGAGCCTTTAACCCAAGTTTGTCAGGGAAGAATCAAAGAGAAGTAACCAATCCCCTGATCGTGTTTTCTTTACCTTTCCTTGTCAAATGGAGAGCTGTTCCAGAAAAGAACCCACCAGTAACCACTTATCAGTAATTCTGTAAGCTGACTGCCTGTCACTTTATTCTGGAAATCACAGGATGTTTATAGAGCTGATGAGAGTACAGTCACTTCTGTAAGTAGTGGCACTTTCCGTGGGTGGCTGAAGTCAAGCAGCAGTCAAAGAGAAAGAGAGTCAAAGATGTAAACTGCAAGTCGGCTATCAGAAATCCTATTCTTGGCGTTGAAATGTTTATTCAGATGTTCCTCAGAGTTAACACTTCGAGCACTGAACAGCAGAACAGACTTTAAACTCTCCCCACACAATCCAGGGCAGTGGCTTGTGTAACGTACCGCAAGGATGCCCTTCCTGACCTGGCAAGCTTGATCATTCAGCCGAAATTCCAGCTCTGCAACCTCCCGACGAACGGCTTGCCGTAAGAGTTGCAGGTGTCTGCTTTCCTCCCTGTAAGGACAGCAGTGAAAGCACATTCAAGTGAGCAGTGAGCACTCTTCCTCAGCCCCAGCAGAACGCCTGTATCTCCCTCTGTTGTGGTCTTCTTTTTGTCCATGATCACAGGATACCTTATAAAATAGTAATTAACAGCCCTTGTCTGCTTGACTCTCATTTCGTGGATAATCCCAGTTGCAAGATTAAACACCTTGTAGTAGCAGGGCCATCTTGAGTCTGGGCAGTCACCAGCACAAAGACTGCATAAGTGCCCTACTTTCATGCAGCTCAGGACAGGAAGCCTCTAGTAACTTTTTGTGAACCTGACACTTCTTGGTAATCCCTGTGAACTTGGGCTGAGTCCATGAAGAGCTAGTTCAGTTTTTTGTCTGTCATCACCCTATTAATCATGAGCACTAGGTAAATGGCCTAAAGGGACTGATTTGTCAGAGATTGCTCCCACCTCATTACCTGAACCCAGCAGTGACCTGGGACACTGAGCTCCAGCTGACTGAGATCTGTTCCTGTGTTCCTATGGCTATTAAAACATAGTACCTGCATGCTAAAAATCTAATCTGCATCTGTGGAGCAGTCTTCCCCTTCAAAACGCTTGTGTTTAAGAGGTTGAACAGTGTGGAGAGAAGCTGGACTTCCCTCTCAATAAAAATCACATCACAATACATTTCTCCTCCACTGGTGGGGTGCCCACAGCTACACCTCACTGACCAGAAGTTCTGTGATAGCACAAGTGACCAGAGATGTTGCATGTGCCCAGAGGCTGTTGTTGATGCTAGTTTTGGATTTAAGTAATTATCTTGGGCTGCCATTACCTTACTTCATCTGACATCATACCGGAAAACAGCACCTGCTGTTCAGTCAGGTGCTGTTCAATCTCATCCAGCTTCTCCTGGAACTGTTGGCAGGAGTTCTTCATTGCTTCTATTTCATGGAGCGTACACTACACAGAAAAGCAAGAAGACATCCCACTTTACTACTTTGTTTTGAGCCCTTCCACGTTGAGTGCGTTTGAAGCTGGCAGCCTGAATGGCATGGGTCCTCCTCTCACCTGCACAACAGGGACTCTGTGAGCAGCTGCCATGAAAGTCCAGATGGCACTTCAAGTGAGTTTGCTCTGGGTGCATCACTCGCATCCCAGTCACATTTTCTCCTAAAGCACGTAGGGTTAAGTGCTGGCACTACTTGAGCCAGCGAGAATTTAATTTTTGCAACTGAAGAGGAAAAGGCCTTTGATCAAAGATCTGATGCAATGTGCCAAATTCTGATGTTACTGCACTGTTATCAGACATTATATCTGAGCAGGAGGAGTTGCTGTGGGTTAATGATGGGTTAAATTACTGTCCACTGGAAATTAGAAACTGTTTTGAAAAGGAGAAATTAGGAGGGAGGAATAGAGGGAAGATATATAAGAACTATAAGAAGGATAAGTGTCTTTCCTGATGGCTTCTGCGAAGTGTTACACTGATAATTTCTCATCTACTACCAGTTAGAAATCTAGAATTGGAATTATCTAACCAAATGCAGATGTTTACTGCAACAGATGTACATGGAAGTACTGCAACAGAGCAGATGTTCTGATCCAATAGCAGACATCCGTAATAGGTCAGAGGATCTATGCCATGACTGTGATCATTAGTCTTCACGGAGAGAAAGTATCTAGTATGACCGATCATCTACATCTACCCTGATGTAGCCACCTGTACCAGGAAAGTCTCAAGGCAGGGGAGATGAATGAGCAGGAATGGTACATCAAAAATTATAAGAAGATTTCCAAGTTACTACTTTGTAGCACAGGACTAATACAGTAGCAACCCCACTAGTGACATTGAAATGTCAAAGTTTCCAGCCACATTGAAGACTTCTCCTTGATTTTCACACCTTGTTCAGGACAGTAATGCAGACAGGATCATCCAAATTATTTTGGAGACAATACCGTCTGTATTCTGAAAGCTTCCTCCCTTATTACACTGAAACCGCTGTGAGTGCAAGCAGGTGTGTGGCTGTGATGTTCCCTTCTTGGCAGATTTTGGTCTCTTGTAAAGCCATGGGAAGACAGTGTAGAAACCTGCACACCACTGCTGACAACTGTTAACTGATAGGGAACAAGAAGCACATTTGTAAAGGATATAAATGCCTGATCTCTTTGGATTCCTGTAATCATGCCCTTTGATAGTCTCTTCACATTTACGTGCTTGAATGTGTCCCTAAATCCCAGCAAAGCCTGATATACGAGGAAGTCCTCCCTGCTGGGGGATCATCCTCAGCTAGAAGGCAAGAGATACTCCCCATGCATTTGAAAAATCTCATTCTCTATTGCCATTTCAATGCAACTACTGTGTCAGGCACACTCCTGATACGAGTGACCCAGGGAGAAACCGTCCCACAGCAGTAAATTAAAAAATCTAGCCCCAAGAGCCGTGGGACTGCACCAGAAAGGGCTAAACAGAGACTAATATTGGTCTGATAGGGCCAGTCCTGTGACTGCAGTGAAGGTGAGCTCTCCTAAGTGTCTGCTCCATGTGGAGCACAGCTGGTGCTCTTAATGCTGTGGGTCAGCGCAGCAATCACACCTCACTGAGGCAGTCAGGTGTGTTACGAGCGCCTTCTGATTAAGCATTGTCTGATTGCTCATTTGTCCTGCACCCCGAACTTTGATCTTGGTCCTCAGACAGTTTTCTTGTTCGTAGATGGGAGTGTGTGGGGAGCACGTGAGCAGTGCCCACATAGTAATCATGATTTCTTCTACCCACTGCCAAATCTGAGCAGAGGGAGGATGTCTAGCCATCAAAAAACTGTGCTCAAATGAGCTTGAGAAGCTCCTGTCATTCAGGTCACTAGGGAGAAGTCAAGGGGCCACAGACAAATTTCTAGTTGGTTCTTCAAGGCTAACAAAAATCTAGAAAGCACCATGTAAAAGATCCAAGAGGCACAACATAGGTAAAAAGTCCTGTCAACCCTTACAGATGAGGTATAGGCAGCTCCCCCAGCAATGACTCTGAGCATATTACAGAGCACAAGGTCACACAGATTTATTCACAGTTCAGGCTCATTGAGGATGGAGCGGGGACTAACTGTTCCAGGACTACTCTCAAGCAAGATCTTATTTAACATAGTGTGTGTAAACAGGGTATATTTATTGTCCAACTGTTGCTCTGTGATGGTTTTTGTTGGTGGTTGCCCATGTATGCCCTTGATAAATGGGACGTAACCTGAGCGAGCTTCTCTCAGTAAAAGATGTAGAAACTACCTTGCCTTTAATACAAAGTACATAACAGGCATAGTTGTAATTTCTGCAGAGTGGCTAATATCCAGTAAATTCACTCACTTCTTACACAGTGACTTGGGTGTGGAGCCATAGCCCTAAGAACAGACCTTGGATAACAGTACGGTACCAAGTCTGTGCTTCTCACATTCCATGTCCACAGATTAGAGAAGACAAATCACTAATAGCCCCCATTAGCAGAGTGGTAAAATCGTAGTCAATCAGCAAGAAAAGGCTTCCCAGTCCAGCATAAGATACTGATCCACTGCCATCTTGTGGCAACAGCAAAGTAGCTGACAAAAGGCATATTTTCCAATATACTGTTCAAAGACAAGACATTGCATATTTATATACTCAGTGATGTGGCAGCATAAAACTCACCACTTTCACTTTCTGGATCTTTTATCCAATAACTTTCTTCCCCAGTTTGTCTAACAGTTCAAGTTTCATCTCCTTACAACAAGCAAAGAGGAGAGGAAAAATGGAAACGCCTGCCAACCAGCAGCAAGTATGCTGCTCCTTCCACATTTTTCTCAGGATGCAAAAGCCACTCCTGACTTCCTTCACTGCTTTCTTCCCCAACACACTCTGAGTCTTTCACAACTTTGGGGAACTCAGCAATTCTGAGCAAAGAAATAAAAAAACCTGGTGACTTTTTACTGTTGGTATTTTTATTGCAAATATCCATCTTAGTAGGACTTTAGGTTTGATGCAGGCTTCTTATTCTACCATGGTAAAATGGCTTGAGGCTCTGAGAAGCTGCAGTTCACTTTGATTTAGGGCAGCTTGCCTTATGGTATCTAGCTGGGTGTTCAGAGTCTTTAATAAACACTAAGTAATATAACCTAAATGAGTGCTCAATAAAAGAGAATTACACTAAATCATGTAACATTACATTTTCTGCAGTCCGACAAGTTACTCCATTACCGTAACTCAGATGATTCACAGGAACTCGCTGAAACTCGTTCTCATCTCTCAGCTCTTCATTTGACCTGTAAACTTTATTACCCACTTCTCAGTCACCATTTTGATACCAAACCGATGTACATAAGTTACTAAAAGAAGCAGCCCAACAAAACTGAAGGTACACAGCTAGGTTTGCCACTTCTGTCCAGAAGGGTTGCTTCTTTCCCCATCCATTTCCTCAGTTACATTCCCAAGACATGTCTCCCTAAAGAAGCAAGCATGGCAGGAGAGGAAAGGAAAAGGCAGCTTGTGCATTTAGCTTGGAAGTGTGCCAGCTGCCCACGTACGTGAAGAAACCTACTCACCGGAGCAGGATTACACATTGTAGTGTCTTGTAGGTGCACCAGTGTTTTCAAGAGCTGCAGCTTGGTGGAGGCATGGTTGGAGCAGCAGCCCAGAGGGCGATGGGGAGAGACAACCACAGGGAAGGTCCAAGGGCAGTAGCCGTGGCAGCAGCAGCAGTGACAGCAGTGACTGCCCTGCACAACCCTGGCGCCAGCAGCTTCGCCCCAGCAGTGAGACCTGTATCTGCCACAAAGCACGGTGTCATGAGAGGCTGATTTTGTCAGATGAGTGTGGGGTGGATGAAGCTGTGGTGACCACCTGGGTTTCCCGGCATGGATGTCAGTTTGACTGGAGGCTTCAGCGGTCTTCTTCTCACCATCCTTCGAAGGCCCTGTGTCTGACTGTAGGAGTGCATCACCGTCACAGGAGTCCACAGGGTGTTCCCTAGCAAGGGTCTCACTGAAAGCAGCGTTTTGCCCTGTGCACTTCACCCTTGAAGTAAACTCCAGCCCTGAAGACATCTGAACAGTAACAGATCTCAGATGAGCGGAAGACATTTCATCATTTTGGACAGTGTCTCTCTGTTCTGATTTGTTAGGACGTAGCATCTCCTCTATGCTACCAGTCTCTTGATTTTCATGTGAACTTAATCCAGACCCTTCTGCTAGGCAGGAGGGATGCCTCTGAGATGCTTGTGAAGAACAGCTTGAAGTGGTACTGCTCCCACTTTGTGCTGTTGAGTCCCGCTGTGGAGTTTCTGGGAGCCCCGTTTTGGGGGAGCATCTTGTATTTTTGGAATCACCATCTGTTTTGCAGAACTTCTGCCCGTTTGTCACCTCATTCACTGCAAGCAGGGTACCATCTTTGCTGATCACTTCCACCCCCCACCACAGTCCTTTATCACGTCCTGTATGACCTCCATAGGCACTTTCATGATATGCAACTCCAGCATCTGCTTTAGTCAGACTCCTCTCACCTTCGCCTCTGATTTTCCTCTCACTGATGACTGCAGGGTTTATATCAACCAGTTCATTCACCTTTTTGCGTCCTGTTCTAAAATATAAGTAGTGATCAAATTCTGAGGAGCTAGGATCTCCTTCATCCTGAGTATCACCCTGAAAACAAGGGCTATGCTCTTTTATGCAATCCTCTTTTTCCAGTTGCTTTCCTCCAGTTTTATCCTCCTTCCTGTCCATGTCACATAACATTTCGTGTACAAAACTCTGTGGTTCAGCATTACAGGCCTCATATTCTCCATTTTCTATAGTCAACAACAAATGAGTCTCTTCTCCCTGGACACAGCCTCCTTTTGTTGATCCAGGTACTGTCAAAATGCTCTCGCAGGCTGTGATAAAGTCCCGAGCCGCACAATCGTTTGGTTTTTGTTGAAAATCTTGATTTAACATAGGAAATGTTGTCCTACATGATAAAGCTGTTTCTTCATTGTGGATATCATAAATCAAATTAATCTGTCCTGAGAAAGCTGTATTCTGAAGGGAAAAAAAAGAAGGAAAAAAAAAAAAGGAAGGAGGAATTGAAGTATTGTACTTGTTCTAACACACTGATTTGCCCACCACTGTTTTCTTTAAATACGTTTTTAAACATCTTTACCCAGTGAAACGAAGAATCAAAGATTCTTGTAATATTTATTCTCTAATGACATACACAAATCTTGCATTAGCACAGTGGAAGAGTTGCACAAAGTTCTGAGAAAGCTTCTCACCTTCTGAGGTTTTCTAGGAGGATGAACTTATTTTCATGAAGCTTTCATGACTCTATTATGTTTTTTTTTTTTAATGTTACTTGTGCCTGGGTTACAGCGTTTTCATAGACCTACTAACAACTATAGCTGATTTCTTACTTGTAAAACTACAGGTTCTGGCATCTCCTCCATGAATCCACTGCTGTCTGACTGGCAGCTGCTTGTCCTTGTCACCATCACCGCTGCTGGGAAAAACAAAAGGAGAAGAAAAATTAGAAAGAAAGGCAGAAAACAGTACCAGGCCAAAATGACTACAGAGTTAAGCAGGGGCACTTTAAATGTACATTTGTAGAAATTTTCTTTATCTTGACCAGAAATCTGCAATATTGCTGCAACCTGAATAAATAAGAAGATGTGCTACTGCTGATGTTACTAAGCATTGACTTAT
>Ga0065711_1010781_pt1 | contig 13833 bp, 10 predicted proteins | sample Hoacrofraction12_FD_59098 | JGI IMG/M metagenome (GOLD analysis project Ga0065711, IMG submission 59098) | Hoatzin crop microbial communities from Cojedes, Venezuela - Epithelial fraction 12 v2 (version 2) | ecosystem: Host-associated > Birds > Digestive system > Esophagus > Crop | place... | reverse complement strand
GGACAAGGTCCTGTGCAGCCTGCTGTAGGTGACCCTGCTTCGGCAGGGGGGTTGGACTAGATGACCCACAGAGGTCCCTTCCAACCCCTACTATTCTGTGATTCTGTGTAATCTGCTAATTTAGGACCTGGAAAGACATATTTGTATTCCCGGTCCTAGCCCAGGGTTCTCGGCACTGTGTGTTGGGTGGTGTGTCAGGTGGGTCGCGTGTTTCCTTTGCAGACTGGGCTTCCTGCGTGGCGTTTCCTGTCTTTAGTAACCTGGTGGAAGTCCAGAGCCGTGAATTCTGTGTCGCTCTGAGAGGGTGTTCCAGACAGCGCTGCTGTGTTTGAGAGCTGATCTGCGCGAGAGAGTTAAAACCATGGCGGCCGGTGCGTGTGCAGAAACAGTTATAATTATATGTGACGTCCTGATGTGGACACTTTTTCCACTGTAGAGATTTTTGGGGTTTTTTTGTCTTGTTTGTGTCACTTAGGCAGCAGAGTTTGTTAAATGGAGGAGGAGTTACGGCTGCCTAGAAATAGTGTGATCGTGCAGAGTTACGCAAGAGGAACTATGTTGACATAATTGGTTACATGTGACATTTAAAAAGTCTACAGAGTCAAGTCTTTAATCATTAATCTGATATCAGGAGGGATTAACTGCCTGAGCAAGTCCGTGAACCTGAGCTTATTAACAGAACCTGTTCTTGTCTGTTCCATTCCCCTGCTGTCCAGCAAAGCTGCGAGCTGCATCGCCGGGACGGGAGCTCCCGAGTTCCTGAGAGGAGCAGCATTTTTTGTGCTGATGTACTAGGGAAGAAAAAAAATGACAAAAACAGTGATGAGAAGTGACTGAGCACACCCACTGTGCCGTTGCCATGTGGTTTGTGCTGTGCTACGCTGGGTGGGCTGCTGGGGCTTAGGAGGTGACTCGTCCTTGGGGACATTCCTGCTGATGGGTTTCTTGGGCTTCTCTCAGGAGCTGCTGGCATCGTTGCTGTCAGCGACCGGGTTTATTGGCCTGCTGCTCTGACCCAGCCTACGAGTTCCTGCGTGCGTGACTGCCTGGGCTCCAGCACGAGGAACTGGAAGGGGCTGAACAGTCTGCTCTCTCGGCAGGCAGGAGTTAGTAACTCTGCCGGTACTCACAGCTGCCTTCTCTCACTTGGTGCAGGTCCTGCTGAATTTCAGTGGGTTCTGTATAAAGCCTCATTTAGTGGTATATATGAGCCAGGGCTGACATCTGAGGAGAGTGGATGAGCACTGGTCAGTGAGGAGGAGCGATTTTGGGATGTAGGAAGCTGCACATTTCCCTTTTGCACAGGGTGTGTTACAGACAGTGCTTTACCTTTAACAGAAAGTGGATTTTTTTAGGCTAAACTGAGTTTTAATGGGTAAGATCCTCTCGAAATTCACAGCAGTAGTGTAGTTCTTCCATCTGTTCCTTGTTTCTCTCTGACTTTAAAGGAGCTGTTGTCAACTTCTCTCTCTGTTGAACATACGCAGTTTCATTTACGCGTTGCAGTTGGACGTTTCTTGAGTGAAGAACTCCCCCTCCTTCTGCACCGTTGTGGGTGCAGACACCCACAGGGAGCTCTGGTCTCCCGTGACTTGGTCACAGATCTCGAGTGCGTTCTTCTGCAGCTGATGCTGGCTTTCTGGAGCCTTGTTTTCAAAGCCTTTGCTGAGCTGGCTTCACAATAAGCTGTAAATAACACTTTTGCTTCCCGCTTTCTGATGTCTCAAAACCAAGCTTGTCCTCGTGGTGGTGTGAGTTCCCTTTTTGCGTTGAAATTCTTGGTGTAGCGGAAGATTCCACACAAGGTAGGTGAATATTGCCATCATCCTTTATTTTAGACAGTGGCTCGTCTGTTGTGGGTGAGAAAATCATCCTATGTGGATACCTTTAATGACCAGGAGTAGCAAAGCTTTTACGCCTGCTGTGGTGTTTGGGATCACCGAATTACAACGAAGCATGCCCTCTGTCTTCCCCACTTGCTTTCTTTGGTCATGCAAGGTGATCCAGGTCATGCATGATTATAGAAGTGGTGTGACTTTCCCCTTCCTCCCACACCTGAGGATGGTGCAGGAGGAAGGGGAAAGCCGCAGCACTTTTATATCGCTAGCTTTGGGTATTAGCTGTGATTCAGAGGGTCAGAGTTCCTTGCCATCTCAGTAGCATGAGGTGAAGTGTCTTTGCAGCTGCAGTTTAAAGTCCTGAAGTCAAATGCTTCAGGCAGCCTAAAACGGCCCGAGTGGAAGACGCCTGCGTCCATCCGCATTGCTGTAGTCTCACAGGGTTTTCCAGGATTGGTGCTTCAGGAGGCTGAGGCTGAGCACTGCTTGTGAGCTCCAGACTTGATCAGAGAAGTACCTCCCCCTCTGCACTTCTGTCTGTGTCATGTTTGATGCCTGTAAAGCTCCCTGCTACGTGAGCCTGCTGTGGCTCGGCAGGGCTGTCAGAGTTGTGCTGGGCAGAGGGGACCTTGCCAGACTTCGTTCGAGAATCGTGAAGCTCACTGCAGGTCTATCACCATTACTTTTATTTGGTGGATGATTACATGGAGGTTTTTTGTGGCCTTTCTCTTCTGCCTCAGGTTATTCCATCTTTAATGTGTTTGCAGCTTGGAAGTGACAGGAGAAGTGGGGTGAGAATTCTTTTCAGGGTGGACAGGGAGATCAGCAGCCTCTACATCCGTGCCTGTTAATTTGTTTAGTTTCCACTGTAGTGAATGCGGGTATAATGCAACATGGAGTCTGTGTTCGTTCAGAGCAGCTGGAATAGTAACATGTTGCTGAACTTTTCTTTGTATTCTATCAAGAAATGGGGATCAAGGTATTATAATTTGAATGAAAACTTCTTTATATTAATGGATAAAAAAGTTTCCTATTTGTGTTGTATTCAAGAACTCTGTTTTTGACAGGCAGGGAGCCAGATCTGGAGCGTAGTCTCCAGCTGCACTAGGCAGAGTCCAGCGACATAGTTTGTAAAGTTATCTTCCAGTGACCTATTATCCCTTGGATGCTGAACACAGCACAGCGTAACAGTCCCATAGGTCACTAGTCTATTTTTAGGGAGTCCTTAATCTGCAGAGCTCTGAATTTTTGAAGCCTTTAATCCATTGATCCCTGCAGCACTCTAATTTTTTCATGCTAAGAAAAAAAAATCCATATGCAAAGCAGTTACCGCTTTACCACTGATCTGAGATCTGAAGTCACTTGACTCTTAAAAAAACGTTTGACAGGGAATTTCTGTTGTAGAAAGCACTACAGTGGCGTGGGTGGCGAGCACAGGCCTTGCAGGCCTCTGTTCTAGAAGATGTAATGACTTCTCAGATGGAGCAGTTTCAGTCAAAATAACTGACTGACCTCAAACATCAGCATGGAGGAGGGAAAAATGCCTTTATACCATCAACCAGGCCAGTGTCACGGTTTCCAGAGTTCTCCTTCAAGGCAAACTGTGGGCAGAGAGGCCATGCTGTTCACTGGTTAGAATAAGAAGCTGCACTTGGAATTCCTGGTTCAGTTTCTGGCTCTTTACTGGCTGTGTGACCTCAGCCCCACTGTTCTGTCTGCGCCTTATGGTCTTCTCTGAAACAGGAATGTTGCTGCTTTCACTTCTTCTGTTGTGGATGGATTTAGCTCTGTTGCTGTCAAAAAGGGTGGTGAGCCCATCGTAGGAGATTACTGCTGCACAAGTGCTGGATACTGAGCCCGGGTGTGGATTGCAGGGACCCCCCATTTCCTGTCCTGTGTTCCCTCTCCCACATTACTCCTATGCCCTAAATTCATCTTGACGATAGTGATGCAGATCTATTGTCTACTGCTTTAAAAGACTGAGAATTGTCTTCATTTGTGTTCCCATCCCTTTCTCAGATGCAAACTGGAACAGATCTAAATGCGAACCAGGGAGGATCCTGTTTGGTGGCCGTTTGAGATCGTGGGAAGATCACCATTTACAGCTTCTGGAAGGGTTTCATACTCTGCGGTCCTGTCAGACTGCTTGCTGCCAGCGCCCCACCTGTGATGCCTTTTGGTTCGTGGAAAATATGTGCATCCAGGTGAACTGCACTATGCCCAGCATGTGTCAGGCAAACAGGACTGGCTTTTCTGACTCTGTTTTGGTGTTTTTAAAGAAATCAAAAAGCACAGAGCACTTCTTAAAGTTTCAGACAGAGGGTGATGTGAAGACCTGGTTGGACTGGGGCATCCCTGTCCAGGGGAAAAAAAGGCTGCGGAGGTCATTCCAGAAGCGGAGCTCGGCAGGTAACAGGGTGCGACTCCTGACAAGGGACGTAGCAGCGAGCCCCAGCAGCGCGGCTGCAGCCAGAGCGTCAGGCAGCAAATCTAGAAGCAGCCGAGGTGAAGCAGAGCGCTTGAAGGATGAAGTACTGAGGCGCTTGGTGGCAGACAAACCTACTCCTGCAGGCCATCCAAGTCAAAAGAAAGACTTGCTGACAAACGGACAGAATCCAAGAGAGCAGAAAACCAAAAGCCCGTTCCCTCCTAAAAGCAATAATGTGAACAGATCAAGTGATGCAGACGGCGTTGGCTTGCTGCAGGTAAGTGTGATTGCTGGGGCTGAGATGGGGCTGCCTTGTACCGGTGGTCGCCCTCCTGCTCAGTCTTGCTTTATGTGGACTTTGACTTAAAACTGCTGAAGTGGTAGGATACTTGTCTGGATGCCTGTTTTCAGCCTCCTGTCAACAGGGCAAGGCCAAGGGTTGGGTTTTTCGTTTGGTTTTTGGGGGGTAGAGTTTTTTTTCCCCTCCTCTTCCTAGCTGTCCTTGGGAAGGTGAGGGGAGGTGGAGATCATGATAATGCTTATCCTTTGTATACTCACACAGCGTGCTTGCCAGGCGAGAGGGAAAGGTGAGCTGCGATGTCGGTGGGAAGTACCTGGGAGTTGAAAACTCTTACCTGTAAAAGTACCTTTTTAGATCCACAAAATAAAGTAACCTGTTCTCCTTTGAGTTCTGAACTGAGGTGGTGAAGTACCATGTTTTATGGACTCATGCGTAGAGTTTCCAGTGTGCTTTCGTGTCAGCCTGTTTGCTCGAGCTGGTCTTTAATGCCAACTTTTTTGTCCTGTTTTTGAAGACTGCTTCAGTTTTTCAAATCCACAAACGCTTACCTCGGTGTTGGTTGAATGAAACCAGTTTAGTTTCTATTCCAAACGCGTACAATGTTGATCTAGTGTATCTAGATATTAGTCTTAAAGAGAAATTGGCACATCTGAATTGTTAAATGATGTTTGTATTTTTTAATCTGCAGATAGTTTTTGAGCCTTGTCATACAAAAAAGCCTGTTCACTCGTGATGGTGAAATAGAAAGAATCCTGTTTTGTGAAGCTGTTCCTTAAATACCTTTTGCCACGTTTCTAGTATTTGGCACCGTAGAAGCCTGATGCCTTTTCCTGTAGTTGCATTCCTGTTCTGGACACTTGACTGGCTTTGTTTCTCTTCCTTATATTCAAGTCTTGGTTCCAGGTAGGGCTGTGGCCGGTCTGAGCCCCCACCCTGCAGAGCAGGATGTGGAGAGCAGCCAAGGGACACTGCCGCGAGCTCGGGGCAGCCCGGCTGGCGTGTGAAATTGTGCCCTGAAACTTTACACGTGCTTGACTTTCCGGAACCCCACAGCATTTAGGGCTGACTGAAGATCTCGGCTTTCTCTCTCCCCTGCAGTACTGCAGCATTTCCACCCTGCCTGTTCTTTCCTCCTAACGTTTGGGATTTACACAGTGACCCCATCCTGGGGAGGCTGCTGCGCAGCCAGGCTTCGGTGTCTGCTGTTGCTCTTGGGTAACAGTCGTTACGTCTCCCTGCTTGTTCAGTTCTGCAGCGTTGCATTCGGAGTTGTCATTACCGTTCAGTGCCTGTCCAGTGAACTGGCTGCAAATATTGAATTACATGGATTAATCAGCTGCTGAATGTTGCTGAGTATCCAGGATTTCCCATCTTTAGCAAGCACTCGCGTTGTCGTTGAGGTGCACTGTTGGATGTATGCTGGGGAAAGGTTTTTCTTCTCCTTACTGGTTTTTGCTAGCAAGAAAGTCTGTATCTCTTGACAAAATGCATTCATCAAAATAAACACTTATTAAATAAAGTGTATTGGCGGTGATGGAATTCCTGGCAGTCACATTTTTGAGGTTTAAGATGGAGTTTTTGAGGAGGAGAAAGAATTTAAAAATCCACCTTAAGAGGAGTACTGAGCTGACGCTGGTTCTACCCAGCCCTGGGCTAATTCCTTGGTTATTGAACCATCCACTTTCACTGGCAAGCTGTGCAGCTGTCCTTGCATTTCTGTTCTGAGAGCGGTTTAATTTAGGCCAAGGATATAACATTCAAGGCAGTGCACTTGGGACACGGCCAGCCTTTGCAGGAGGGAGATGCTAAGGCAGGGAGTTTTACAAGTTGGGTTGGTTGTGGGCCAAAGTGAGTAAAGTTACGCACACGCTGAAATCGGCCACGTTTCACCTGGGCTAGGTTTGGTCCAGCCCATGGAGCAGATGGCTTCAGCAGGTGAATGCTGTGCATTGAATGCTGTATTTCTTACAAGGGTTTGGCGAGGGGGCTTGGGGGTGGGGAGAGCGTTGGATCTTTACTGCATGCAAAGCAGTTCATACCTGGGAGCATCAAACATCTGAAGTGGGAAAGGACGTCTGAGGTCACAGTGGCTCTCAACCCCTCTCTAAAAGGGGAGAAAGAAATTAATGTGCATATTCTCCTCTCTTCTTGATGAGCACTGAATGTGTGGAAGGAAAATCTTTTCCTTTGCTCCTAGAGACTCAAAGAGAAGTCAAGTGACAGTTTTAGGAAAACGTTGCCTCACTGAGCTGTAATTTTCTTCTTGCAGTTCTGATCGCTCCATAGCCATCTGCAATGTGATTTGCTAATGTGCAGCTAGCATTAATTTCTGGTTTTACTGTATCTGTGCTATGGAACCAGAGACAGGTGAAGGAGAGCGTACCGGGATGAACTGCAGTGCACCCTGCTCGTCTGCCCTTCACTAAGGAAGAGAAATCTGTGCTTTTCCACTACAGTGAGTGGCATTACAACGAGGCAGAAGGAATTTGGTGCCTGGAAAGAAATACTTGTCAACTTTAAAATATAGCAATGCATTTAATAGCCAGTCAGGAGAAGTATCGAAGCGCAGCCCTGCTGATGAGCTGCAGCAGTTCTGCAGGCAGATGGTGGAAAAAAGCTGCAGCCTTTAAAGTGGAGTTGTCACAGCAGGGCCAGAGGGCTCATTCCTGCACGCTCGATTCTGGCGGCTGGTGTTGGACTCCTGCTGCCATGCTGCCTGCTAGTGCTGGGTGCTTCTTATCCTGCGAGGAAGGAGGAAAGGTCTCTTCGCAGCCAGCACTAATTCTGCCGTGGGTTGTGACATTACCTGTGTTTTTGTGTCTGAAGGGTCTTCACAGACACAGCACCTGGTGCAAACAACGAAGGGCACCATCTAGGCTGAAAGAGCCTGTTTTGTAATTTCAGACCAGGCTCAGCAAAGTAAGGCCCATTTAAATGAGAAAAAAAAAAAAAGAAAAAAGAAAAGAAAATTCCAGAACCCAGGCATTTTTCTTTCAAGTAGCTTAGGTTCAGTGCAGGTTCTGATGCACATAGCTGCTCTGGTTCCACCTTGCAGGCATAGGACTCTCAGGGAGACCAGCTCACTTGTCCCAGGCCAAAGGCAGGCAGTGATCGCAGTCGGTGTCTGACGCTTCTAGGTTCACCCAGGCCGATATGCCACTTCTCTCTATTTTCTAAGCTAATAAGATAGGACAGCTGGCAAACTTCTGGTCTCCTCGTTTATCCCCAAGAATGAAGTCTTCTGTTCTTTGCTTTAAAGAATTCGGGGTTATGGAGTAAGGATAAGAAATGTCTCAGCTTGCAAGCATTGCAGGCATTTTTGACTGTTACGCTGCCCCAGGCAAAGCTTATCTCATTCAGGCTCTCCACAGAGACTTGGCTGTCAGTTCAGCCTGAAGACTTCTGGGAGGAAGAGGATCTCTTAACTCTGAACTTTTTTTTTTCAGGCATTAAAAAGTGAGTTAAGGAAGCATCTGGCTTACCGAAAATATGACAGGGTAAAGCCGACTGGGCTGCTGTGGGCGGCGGGCGGATGCTGGTCTCCTGCGCGTTGTGTGACAGCCGTCCTTGTGACCCGTCGGGTTGATTCTTGCTAAGCAAGAAGTGGTTCCCCATAGTGGTGTGAAGTCAAGGAGTTGTTCTGCTCCTGTGCCTTTCCTGAACAGCCTGTCTCAAGTGCCCCAGTTCCTGCCTGGCCGTTCCCTTTCTGCCGTGCCAGTATTTATCTTACTGGGTTACTTGGCAAAAGGGAGTCGCTATCCTGAGCTGACCAGGGCTGCGATGGGTGTGAGAGGGCACTGCCTGGGACAGCCGGCTGTCCTGAGACTGCTGATGAAGAGCGGTGCAGAGCAGTATGCCAGATTTCACCGGCATCTTTGTTCCAAAGAATCCATAGTTCGGTTGTTAAAGATGAAGGAACCTCATCAACAAGTAAGGAAATGGAGAAAACCAGCTTATGCCTGTGACACTAACAAGTAGTGTTTGGTTCTATGGTCCGTAAAGCTCCAGTGCTAATCAAACATATGAATGAATTGAGATTATTTACATTCTGTGACTGAGGGAAAATGGGAAAATTAGCTGAGATATGGGGAGAGGAAATTATTTGCAGAAGACTGTAAAAAAAAAAAATAAAACCCTTCTTGCAGAGAAGCCTTCAGTGCCTGCATCACTGCTCCTGGCCTGGCTGGCAGTGGTGGTATGTGCAGGATGGCTTTATTTTTACAGTGGCATTTAGTGTTTCTGAAGCCCAGCCCATTTACTGGCCAGGATCTTGCCCCCCATGGCCCAGAGCATTTTTACAGCTCCCATTTACTGGACTGGATGCCAGCAGCATGGAATAAAAGCTTGAGAATATTTCCTCCAACGTGAACATTTGATCAGCTCNTCTGGTGGGGAGTAGCAATGAGCGATTCAGCTCCAAAACGCTTCTCAAGTCAAAGATGGGAAATGGCTCCATTTTAAATATTCAGCAGATGTTCTCAGAATAGCGTTAGCTCACCAAAATGTGCTGTGCACGTGTACTGTCTGGTGGAAGGTGAACTGTCAGGAGTGTTGCTTGGCAGGCTGAGAACTGGAGTGGGGCTAGGTACTGTAAAAGGAATTTTCTGATGAAAGAAAGGAAATTGTTCCTGTCACTTTGATTATTTGCAATAAAGTGGCTCATCCTGTATGGATGCGAGCAGGCTGAGCTCAGCTCCCTGCCCCAGCGACCTCTCCTGTGGCCTGCACACAGGCAGCAGTTTGTCTCGGGTCACCGTGCTTTGAAGAGCGGTTCTGAAATAAATTTCCTCTTGCTGCAGTGATTCAATTATTACGTAAAAATGCCATTGCAATCCTCCTGCTTTGTGTTTGCCAACTGCACAGCTTTAGAAAAAGGACTACATGGCCAAAATAAACGGCCCAAATGAACCCCAGTTCTCGGTCTCTGTTTTTGCTTCTGCCTCATCCCATCTCTCTGTTCGTTTAGCTCCACTCACTGCGATTTTGAACCTAGATCTTCTGTCACGTTTGCCACATCAACAACCATGGTACTTAAGCTGCTGTAGTCAAATCTGTGGTCTTAACTGGTGTTCAGCTGAGCTAGACATGGCCTGTCTGCTGTGGAGGAAGAACACTGCGAAGCAACTCGGAAGAGAGAGGAGGAAGCAGTAAAACATCCTGCTCTGGGAAAAACAAACCAGGGGCTCTTCAGCCTCCCTAACTGGAGGAGGTGAAATGCGACTTAAACACGGTAAAACAAAACTGACATTCAGCGTTCACTCAAACTAAGACAACTTTTTTCTTTTCAGGTCCACACAGGAACATCTGCACCAGAACCATTGGTGCTGGCCACGTTCTCCAGTCCTGGAGCACAGGGCTTGACGGCCGCAGGAAAGACTGAGAAGCCCGAGCAGCCAGATGATGCTTTGGTCCGTCCTCACTCCTCAGATGTGCTGCCCACAGTCAGCCCCGTGCCGGGGAAAAGCACAACGAAGATGGAGACAGCTACTTCTGTGCCAAGCGGAGTTCCCACGAACGGCAGTGTTTCCACGACACAGACCAGCGCTGCTGCGTCACCAAGTACCACTGCCACCACACCGGGTGAGAACAGGCGGTGCTCCAGCAGATCTCATCTGCTCAGGTTTTGCTGACAAGCGATTGTAGTATTGAAAAGTATGAGATAACTTCAGAAATTATGGTACTTTTGAAAAAGTGCTAAGATACATGCTTCAGCGCACGTGCCGGTTGGACCCCGTTAACTCGTGAGATCGGAGAATGGGACTTTGGCATCATAAATCTGCCTGTGACCATTGGATCTATTTCCAGCAACAGCTTGAAAGTGATATCTTAATTGCAAAAGTCTAAGTTCAAATGTGGTGCAAGGCATAGTCCCCTGCAGCATGCTTTCAGTAGTCTCGACACACTGCTATCTATCAAGTTGAGCAGAAATCTTAATGGCTGCTCAAAATGGGGTGTAGCTGATTCTTTACTGAAATGTCGATGCACAGTTCAGCCGTGGAGAGCGATGTACTTGGCTGTTAACCCATGCTTTGCTTTGCAACAAAATGATGTTTCTGTTTGCACTGGTATTTCTTAAACTATTAAAAATGTATAAAAGCCAAAATGCACTTTGGACAGCCCTGTTAACTCGCCCAGGCCATCAGCCCACCCACTGAGGATGTGTACATACGGTGAATGGTGTAGGCTGGTGGAGTGATGTCTCAGAATTCAGTTCATCCAATTTACGGAAGCTGAATTTCTTTTGAGTTTAGGGTTCCTTTCCCTTACAAGGGAACAAATGGAAAGCGTAAAGGAAATGCTGCATCCAAAGACATTTTTGGCAGGAAGCTGACTGGATGCTTGTACTTACGAGTTGGTGTTCTTTTTAAGGGCTTACCCCAGCTCAAACTGGAAAATAAACATCTTCAGTGGCTTGTGTTGGAAAAGTAACATAGCCAGGGCCTCCTTGCTTTGCTGAACAATACAAAGATGATGTGAAGCATAGTTTTTCCAAGCAGGGTTTTGGTTTTTTGTCTGTTTGTTGGTTTTTGGTTTTTTTTTTTTCCTACTAAGATCAGATTTCTTTTTGCCTTGGAACTCTGCAGCTGAAAGACTGATGGAGTTGTTATATCCCAGGATCTGGAGTAACTGAAAGGGGAAAAAAAGAGTTTGATGAGTGTGTTATCTTCTAGTTAACTGGTTACTTCCAGTAGCTAATAAACAGATGGAAGAAAGGCTAAATGTTTAATGACATTTTCCCAGTCTTTTAAACTTGGATTTTTAATGAATATCTCTGAAACATTGTATTTGACAGGGTCAAACTTGTGTGAAGCAACTTTAATTCTTATTTTCTATGCATAATTCTCAGGTCCAATAATAAAGAGACAAAAATAAAGCAAATGGGAAGGGAAGAGGAGGCTGAGAGGTACTCTTAAGAAATATGGTCAACTTTCTGGTTACCTTAATGCTGATAGCAAGCAGAAAAAAAAAATGTCGCCAGCCACAGTTTTCAAGTCTTTACCCTGTAGTCTTTAAAAACAAACTACTCATCAATTTATTTGAAGTGGAATGGCAAGAAAATTCTTAAATGGCTTGAAACAAAAATATAAATAAAAGGAACAGGTTTGCATTTTGAGTTCCCATACTCAGTGTGGGAGCTATGCAGATTTAAAAAAAAAAATCTCTTAGCCCCAAGCAGTTTTTCGAAAAAGAAATACCATGGATTCTTCATATATTTGTGAAGATCTGGAATTGCAGTTTGATAAATAGCAGTGTTTGTCCTGCTGTGCGGTGGGAGTGCAGCGGGGATGGCTGCCGAAAGCCTGTCGGGTAAAGGGCTGCCCGTGCTGCCGGGGCTGGGGAGCAGGTGCCCCGCTGCGGGGCGAGGGTCGCGTTTCAGCCCTGTAGAAAAGGGGCAGGAGCTGCACAGTGTCTGCAAAGAGAGGTGACGGAGTAATTTGGGGCTTGCCTTAAAGTTGTAAAGCCCCATTAGCGCTTTGGCATTAACAATGAGAGCGAAACCTGAAACGGGAACTGTATTGAGTGATGGGATGTTTACAAAATACAGCCTTTTGTAGCTGGTTTTTGTTCCACAGAATCTGAAACCAAGGCGGTTTTTATGTACGTATTTAATTTTTTTTCCTTTTCTTCTTTCAATCCTGTGTTTCTCCCTCTCAGTTATGAAGGAGCTGGTAGTTTCTGCTGGAGACAGCGTCGAAGTGACCCTGCCAAAGAATGAAGTTCAGCTGAATGCGTTTGTGCTTCCTGAACCGCCACTTCGTAAGGCTTCCCTGGGATCTCTGCTAAGGGCTTGTGATGGTGAAATGGCAAACAGGCGTTCCAGCATTAAATAAGGGTGGTCTTGAAAATGTCTTTTGTCGGAGAAACTTTCCTGTAGAAGTTTTTCATCTTGTGCTTCTGTGCTTCTCACAGAAAATAGCAAGACACAAAAACCATTGAAACTGCTCCAAAGTCAGTAGATTTGGGAGAGGGCGTAGTCTCAAAGCGGTATGTGGGGAAGCAGCGGATCTGCAGCATCTATTCGTGATATGTGCTGATAGGTGACGAGCTGTCTTAGCAAGTGAGCTCTCGTTTGGTGGGTTGAAATCTGATTTGGGGGGTTGACGCGCTGAGGAACAGATTTCTGTACGCTCCTCGTTTCGTCATGCAAATTGTTCGCAGGTATTTGTGAAGTTCTGATCTGTAGCTCTGTCCACAGCGGCTGGGGGAGACTGCAGAGGAGAGGCAGGCACGTTACAGAGAGATGAGGTGCATTCCTCTCCAAGAACTGGCATTATGGTGTGTCTGCAGGATTTGAGGGCACAATTTTTCTCTCTTATTATCCTGGAGCTGTGGTTGTTCCAAAGCTGTTTAACGCCTTAGAGGCTGAAAGATGGGTTTTGGCTCTGGAGTAAATGTGTTTAGAAGCAGATTGTCTCTTTTCCTGGGTATATTCCCAAAAAGCTGCAGCCCAAATTCCAAGCTGTCTCATTTCTCCGTAGTGCAGCAGAATGTGCCTTGTAAATGTTTAATACCTTTGCATTTCTTTCGCGTGGTGGAAGGCAGTCTTTTAAAAACTAATGTCTGGACTTTTTTTTTATGTTTGTTGAAGGAACCACGTATTCCTATGAGTGGGAATTGATTACTCATCCGAAAGACTACAGTGGAGAAATGGAAGGGAAGCATTCACAGATCCTTAAGTTATCTAAGGTAGAGCTTTTGCTGCTTCGTAGCCTGTTGTGTTAAATGCCAAGTGGAGAAGATGGGGACCCTGGCAGCCAGGAAAGGCTTGTGTGTGATTTCAGGATGAACAGGAAATTGCATGATGGGCAGGCAGCCAGCATTTGACTGCAAGCCCTCTTCTGAGTCTCTTACAAAAAGGAGATTGATCTGGCATGAGGGAAAGAAGAAACTGATTTCAGGATCTAAAAGCTGCCTACAAGCAGTGTGTCAAGCCATACAAATGGCACAATTTAACGTTATCAAAGGGTTGTGAATATTTCTACTGAAGCAGTGTGGTGGTCTGTTTAGGTCTGAAGCCTTGTACTACCCACTGAGAAAGGGCCTTGCTGATTCCGTTAACGAGAGCTGTGGAGTACCTCTGGAGTACCTCGTAGCACATACCTGGCTGCTGCTTTTAGACAAACTCTTAACACTGAAAAGAGTTGCCAGTTTCTGCACATGGGGATTCTTAATAAGGGAATGGCTTTAAATATTGTGTGAATGCACAGTTCTGTGTTCGAGACATTCCTTTCAGCATCTTGGATTCTTGCACTTGGAAAAAATCT
>Ga0065711_1008868_pt1 | contig 13833 bp, 9 predicted proteins | sample Hoacrofraction12_FD_59098 | JGI IMG/M metagenome (GOLD analysis project Ga0065711, IMG submission 59098) | Hoatzin crop microbial communities from Cojedes, Venezuela - Epithelial fraction 12 v2 (version 2) | ecosystem: Host-associated > Birds > Digestive system > Esophagus > Crop | place... | reverse complement strand
ACCTTGTCCAGGCGGGTCTTGAATATCTCCAGAGAAGGAGACTCCACAACCTCCCTGGGCAGCCTGTTCCAGGGCTCCGTCACCCTCAGAGGGAAGAAGTTCTTCCTCATGTTCAGATGGAACTTCCTGTCTTCAGTTTGTGCCCGCTGCCCCTTGTCCTGTTGCTGGGCACTACTGAAAAGAGTCTGGCCCCATCCTCCTGACACCCACCCTTCAGATATTTATAGGCATTTATAAGGTCCCCTCTCAGCCTTCTCTTCTTCAGGCTAAACAAGCCCAGCTCCCTCAGCCTCTCCTCGTAGGAGAGATGCTCCAGTCCCCTCACCATCCTCATATCCCTCCACTGGACTCTCTCCAGTAGCTCCTCATCTTTCTTGAACTGGGGAGCCCAGAACTGGACAGAATACTCGAGGTGGGGCCTCAGTAGGGCAGAGTAGAGGGGAAGGAGAACCTCCCTCGACCTGCTGGCCACACTCCTCTTAATGCACCCCAGGATCCCATTGGCTTTCTTGGCAGCCAGAGCACACTTCTGGCTCGTGGTCAACCTGTCATCCACTAGGATACCCAGGTCCCTCTCCACGGAGCTGCTCTCCAGCAGGTCCGCCCAATATATGTATATGAATATATATACATATAGTATATGAATCCGTTGTCTTGTAAAATATAACCATTTCTGAGGTTCTCTGAATCAGAGTCATTTAGGTTGGAAGAGACCCTTAAGATCATTGAGTCCAACCACTAAGTGAAGACTGACGAGTCCACCACTAAACTGTGTCCCTAAGCACCATGTCTACACATCTTTTTAAATACCTCCAGGGATGGGTGACTCCAGAACATTCAGTGAAGAAATTTTTCATAATATCTGATCTAAATCTCCACTGACACACCTGAGGCCATTGCCTCTCATCCTATTGCTAGTTACTTGGGAGAAGAGACCAACACCCACCTCACTACAACCTCCTTTCAGGTAGTTGTAGAGAGCGATAAGGTCTCCCCTCAGCCTCCTTCTCTTCAGGCTAAACAACCCCAGTTCCTTCAGTTGCTCCTCATGAGAATTGTGCTCCAGACCCTTCACCAGCCTTGCTGCCCTTTAGCTGAGGAATGGCTCAGGTTGATCTCTGCACTGTTCCTCCATGAGAGTTTAGTACCGTTGGTCATGTAGGAAATAGCTCATCTCCTGCAGCTTCTGACCACCATCATCTCCCACGTGCTGAAGTGGGCTCGAGACTGAATTTCTCCCCTTTAGCTCTGTTGCAAAGTTTATGCTGTTACTCAGCGTGCCTCTCCCTCAGTCTGTGCACACAGAAACATTGCTTTTTTTTTGAAATTCTGAGAGATAAAGTTTCCTTTGGTAAGGGAAGGACAGATCAGAATTCAAGCACTAGCAAATTAACCTTTAAGTGCAAGGATTTCTTACTGAACTGAAAACTCTCAAAATACGCACAATGAGGGTTCCAAAGGGAAAAGCATTTCACAGCAGCACACAGTGAGATATATGTAAAGTCATTAAATGTTTTTAGGCGTGGAGGGAGGTGGGGATTGCCGTTTCTAAGCTCAACGTGCCCCACACCCTAGTGAACTCTTCAGCCCCGAGTTAAGACTCGGAGGCCTGCCGCTGCAGTTCATCTGGCACCTCGCGAAGGCATCGCTTCCTGGCTTATTTAGCAATGACTCGAAGATGAAAATCAAGGGGCCTGGCAACTCCCAGACACTGCATTCTGGTTCCACACTGAAGGTCCTATCCGATTATTTTAGGAGGCAAGGTGCTTTTTTTTTCCCTTTTTTCCTCCCAAGGCAGTAGTACAAAACAGACTAGTAGATAAGGATGCTTTTCTCAGACCTAGGAGGGCCTATGACATTGCTGCAGTTAACTCCTGAAATGTCACCTTGTAATTTTCAAAGCTGTTGCTAAACTACTACATGGACAGGAAGAGAAATCTTTCTGCCTTTTTTTTTTTAAATTAAAAATTATCTGCTGTGATTTAAAAATATTTTCTATCTATCTCAGAGAACTAAAAAAATACTTCAATGAAATGCAGAGAACCACAGCTCATCTGTGGAGCTGGGCCACGCAGACACTTTGCATCGTCTAGAGTATCCCCATTGTACCTCCTCGGTCCGCCCGCCCCTCGTCGGAGGTTCTCTCCTCAGCGCAGTCTCACCAGTGCTCCTCCAGGGCTGCAGGCTGGTTTCTTCTTTACTTTCTTTTTCTCTTTGCAAGACTTGGAGATGGTGCCAGCTTCCTGAAACAAAGGACACTGCAGCCATTAAATAGCAATCACTTAAACCTGCTACCTCGTAAGGCAGGATTTAAAAATACGTGGCTTTGTGTAACCACAGAATATTGTGTTCAGACTGAAGCTGCGGGCAGAGCTTAGTCCCGGGGCGCAGGATGACAGTCACAGCAGGGTAAGGTTTGGAGGCCCCTCGGTTATAGCAATCACTCAGAGCAGAAGTTTTTGAAAACAAACGTGCCTCAATAGAAGCTGTCTCCAGTCCCAGCTAATAAACCTAATGCCCAACTGGACTTTTTCAGACTGATGCTAACTACAGCCACTCTTGCACCCTAGAAATGAGGCACTCCGTGCCACAGTTGTCCTAGATTCTTAAACCTGCCATGGGAGTAGAATGGGCGATGTCCTGAAGTGAGCTGTGGAAGCAGAAAGTGGCTTTTCTTTCAAAGGTGCAGGCACCTGGCTGGGCTGAGGGTCTTGTCAGCACAGCAAAGATCTGTCCCAAGGACACAGCGGGAAGCAAGCAGCTGTCGGCGCTTCACAAGCTGGCGCAGGCTAACGGAAAGGGAGAAAAGACACAGGGAGGCAGGAAAGGTTCAGAAACAGTCCTGCAAGGGAGGGCAGGAGAAAGGAAGCGGGAAAGGGGGATGGAAAGAACTGTGCAATGCGCCTGTGCCGGACCACACTGCGCTGCTCAAGCGCACACGGGCACGTGAGGAGGCAAGCTGTGAGCTAGCAGCCTGCACAAGTGTGCGACGCAGGCACCACAGCGACCCGAAGGCCTCGCTCTTCGAGCTGCAGCAACTGAACGCCGTCTGGCCACGCTGCAGGTGCAGCCGTGCCGTGTCAGCCTGAGATCAGACGACAGCAAACAGAAGGAGTAAAATTCTTGGGATGGGAAGTCCTCCATCCTCCTCCCCGGACGTGCAGCACAGCACGGTCCGCAGCTCCAGCGCCCAACTGCCTAGGGGTGGCATCACCTCTGCTCTCCAGGGGCCTGAAATGCCCAAGATGTTTTCCACGGCCAAATCCAGGCACAGCTCAAATGGTAACAAAACTGAGCTCCAAGTGCTCGTTTCCTGCTCAGAGCACCCATCAAGCATTCTTCCCCATCACACTCGGAAAAGGACCATTGTCTAGCAGGGACACTCTGAGCACCTGGGCCTCATTCAAACCTGGCTGAAGAAGGTGGTAACATTACCCCTTTTATCCAGCAACCCAATTTCTCCTCTGAGAACTACATAAATGTTTCACATGAAGCACAGGCCAGCTCCCCCCTTCTGCATGACTGCCCTAATAATCAGATTATAAAGGTGTTTTCTCTCCCTCCCTCCCTCTGGACCAATGAATACTGAATTACAGGGGTCAGACTGCACAGCTGCAAGCAGGGGAATGAATATGGCTCCATCTCAGAAGAGCAGACATCATGCTGGTTACAGCATCCCCCTGGGACAGGTCTTCTGGGCTCCTCCGGGCAGAGGAAGGAGCTCAATCCATGTTGTCAGTGACTAGAGTCCTCGCCTGGTTAGAGCAGGGCCCTGCAAACGATTACACAGCCAAGGCAATGGTCGAGGAAGTTCAGCAAAGCACCAAGAACAGCAATGAACAGCCCAGGCTGGCGGGGCTGTGAGCCTCTCCCACCAGCTGTGCCCTTGGAAGAACCAGCAATGTTCCGGCACACCAGCTCCCACAACCCGCAGCAGGAGGAGTTCAGACGCCTCACCCAAGGCTGCCGACGGACCGGATGGCAAAGATCTGAAAAAAGGGATCTTGAGGGTCACACCAGTTTGTGGGAGTCCTGTGGCAGGGAAAGGTCTGACATGCCAGCTCTCGTGCCCAGAGTTAGCATCTGAAGTTCTGATCTATCCTCAAGATTTGATTTTTTAAAAAGCTACAGTTTTTCTGTCTTTGCCTGCTAAGCCAATTGATAGTTCATATCTGCATCTTCTTTGCTGTCAGCAGGCTTCATAATTAAGATGACAGCAGATGACACACGAGAATACTCGCTAAAATCAGCCACTGCACACAGCCATACAGTACCGTACTACTCCACGATCTCCCTTTCCGGTCTGGTGTAAAAGGGAAGAAAAGCAAACCAGTTCTGAAGGAGAGTTCTGAAGCAAAAGAATTACCCTGCAACACGCGCTGCGACTGCTGCAAACCATGCCAGCGGGAGTGCAGCGCTGACGACACCCAGTGCGAGCAGCAAGAAAGGTGACCTGGTTAGAAGGGGAAAATTACTGAGCAGAACCAACTGCCTGCTGAAAAATACTGACAGAAAAAATGTCTGCCAGCCTGGGGACTGCGAGGCTGGGAATCAGCAACAGCCTCAAAAAGTGCAGCTGGCCTCTCTGAAGTACAGCTAGAAACCAGAGGCGTCCTGAGCTACCACTGATAAGCGCAAAAACAAGGGACTGTAAAGGCAACTTACTGTCTGAAAAGGTGGAAACTAGTCTGAAAAAATAAAAAATGGCCTGAAAGAACAGAAACCTCATCATCTATTGGCCGTTACAGGTGCAAAGTAGAAAATTAGAAACATCAGCATCTATTGGCTGCTCGCAGTGGTGGTGTTCTCCACCCTCTTATGTCTCTGTGATATAAAAAGGGCTTAATTTTTAATCCAAAATCGAGCCTGCCTCTCTGAGAACTTCCCATGCTGCGCATATTTTTCCTTTCCTAAACAGGCTGACTTCTCTGCACAAAGTTTCTGTGAGCTCTTGGGACTCTCAGCAGGGATGTCTGGGTACCACCAGACTCTGTGACACGGACCATCCTTGAAGTGAAACTCTTATTTTCGTGGTCCCTCTCAGGCCCACTTTTGAGGTTCAGTTTGTCCTCCCCTCTGGGATGGTTTGGCCCTTTCTGAAATCTGTCTAACTCACTTCATACTGATATGTCTTTATAGGTAATCAGTCATAAGTAGATCAGCTGTTACACTGTTGGTAAGTTTGCTTCACTAATGCTAAGTTTGCAGTAACCCGTAACAGTATGTACTGCTTGGTTATTGCTGTCCTACTGACTGTTGCTTTACTATCGATTGCTACCATACTGCTGATCAATAATATATTATTGATCGCTAAGGGTATTTTGTAACAGCTCGATATATGTACTTGCTTTATTATCATAGGTATATTTGCCAGTGGTGTTTTCTGTGATATCTGTAATCTGTAATAAAGTAGAGAAATGTAGAGTGTAAAAGCCTCTGTGCCCTTCGGGTATTACGGAATCCCACACAGCCGGCGTTGCGATCTCTACACACTGGCAGGCCAGGTCACCCTTCAGGTGGTGACAGCACCTCACCCGAAGCCCCAGCCCCATCTCAGCTACCAGCTACCAGCCGTGATGACCCGCCAGTCGCTGCGTATGCAGTGTGGAAGTACCCAGGGGTTGGCCCACTCCCTTTCACTGACACGAAGATGCAGAGCATCGGTGCTTATCTGCCAGGGTACGAAGAGCAACTGATACCCGTTCACAGCACAGACGCTGTCAGGACGCGACATCCCTTCAGCGTCCCAAGCTAAAAGCTGCCAGCACATTTCCTCCGTATTTACAGAATCACAGAATGTTCGGGGTTGGAAAGGACCTCTGTGGGTCATCTAGTCCAACCCCCCTGCCGAAGCAGGGTCACCCAGAGCAGGCTGCACAGGGCCTTGTCCAGGCAGGTCTTGAAGATCTCCAGAGGAGGAGACTCCACAACCTCCCTGGGCAGCCTGTTCCAGTGCTCCGTCACCCTCAGAGGGAAGAAGTTCTTCCTCATGTTCAGCTGAAACTTCCTATGCTTCAGTTTGTGCCCGTTGCCCCTTGTCCTGTCACTGGGCACTGCTGAAAAGAGTTTGGCCCTGTCCTCCTGACACCCACCCTTGGGAAGGAGCAACGGGCAGCAGCCTCTGCCCCTCGCGCCAGGGGAGTCCGTGGGGCACTCACAGCGGGCAGAGCAGCGGGAAGGCGGGTGTTCTCCAGGCTCTCTCTAAGGCGGCGTATCTCGGCACGGTAGCCGTCCAGCTGGCTCTCCAGCTTCTCCCGCCTGACTCGCTCATATTCCAGCTGGGCCTCCAGCTCCCTCACAGCCCTGCCGGAAGCAAAGGGGACAAGGCAGAGCATCAGGCGCACCCAGACCTCCCCTCGCTGCTCCACACAGCCCCGTGCCTCTGCTAAGGAGCAGGTTAGCCACAGCAGAAAGCCGTGCAGCCCTCCCCTCGCCGAGGGTGCTGGTGTGAACTACAGCGTGCTCCTGGCCGGACACTCCGTAACAGCTCTAAAACAGCCGTTTTTCCTTCTTCGCCGTCCGCCGTGCTCAGCGCAGTCACACCGCGAGATGGAGATGTCTTCCCGCACACGGAGCCAGGCGCCAGGGTCCGGGGCAGGCTGCAACCCCGGTCCGTGGCCAGGAGAGGGAGAGGGGCCCACGGAGCGAAAAGGTTAGTATGAAACAGAGAAAAAGCATGAAAATGGGATTCTGGAAGGGCCGGGGGGCAGCTTTTCCGTGACCATCTGGTGCCTCTGCATCCCTCCTGTTGATTGGCTTAGCCACAGATGAGGAATACTCAAATGACAGCCTGCGTGACACTTACCAAAGGGAAACTGAAACACGGGGTGATAAACAGTTGCACAAGATCTCATCGTTCACACCCACAACAGCTCCTAAACTAATGGAGATTCCTGGAACTGGTTAGCTGAGACATAATTCATGTATATTTTTATTATAACATCAATTGACCTCAGCAACTGAGTCATTTGGAGTTGAGCTGGCTCTCCTCTGTACCAGGACGAATTAACACAGACACACGGATGGAAGATCGATGAGAGCAAAAGCGAGATGTCTGCCCTGAGGATTCAAAGAGCACGGCGGCAGGAAAGCTCTCGGCAAGAGCTACCACAATTCCCGGACTGAAGTGCTCCTGACCCACGCAGCCCAAAGCCACCAGGCTGCACCAGCCTTACTGACACCGTAAGCATGGCCTGGGCTTACGCCGGGACATCAGCGCTCGGGAGGACAGGCTGACTCCTGGCACGCTTCGGATTAACCAGACACAGCTCCAAAACTGTGTGTCACACGCGTGGCGGCAACTTTTTCCACACAATGCAGACTGGTCAAAGCACTGGGCAGCGGTTCACAACAGGCTTCTTACAGCCAGAAAACCTGGACTAAAGGAGAAAGGGCCACAAAAATGATCCAAGGGCTTCTCTGAGGAAAGGCTGAGAGAGTTGGGGCTGTTCAGCCTGGAGAAGGCTGCAGGGAGACCTTCTAGCAGCCTTACAGTACCTGAAGGGGCCTACAAGAGAGCTGGAGAGGGACTTTCTACAAGGGCCTGTAATCACAGGACAAGGGGTGATGGCTTTAAACTGAAAGAGTGTGGATTTAGATTAGGTATTAGGAAGAAATTCTTTACTGTGAGGGTGGTGAGGCCCTGGCCCAGGTTGGCCAGAGAAGCTGTGGCTGCCCCCTCCCTGGCAGTGTTCAAGGCCAGGTTGGATGGGGCTTTGAGCACCCTGGGCTGGTGCAAGGTGTCCCTGTCCGTGGCAGGGAGGTCGGAACTAGGTGATCTTTAAGGTCCCTTCCAACCCAAACTGTTCTATGATTCCATAAAATCTTCAAAATCTGCTACAGTGGCCTTCCCAAATGGCAACTCATGCTTTTCATCTAGCAAAATGGTGTCATCAAACATTTTCAAATAATGAGGGTCTCTGGCATGACACAAGCATCTTGGAGTTTATCCACAGGTAGGTACCCTGAGAAGGGCAGGGAGGTACACTGAGAAGCGGTATTTCCATTTCAAAAGGCCAGTGTCGGGCTAGGGATGCTCTCTGGCCTCCACAGATGAGAGAGACCCTTCAGAGATCCTCACAAGTTTTCTAGTTTAGCCACACATGCCACAGAAAGCAAAACCCTGTAAAGAGCCTTATCAGAGCCCTCTAAAGACACTGCTAGCTTTTGAGTAGCTGCTGTATCCAAAACGAACTCTAATTTCTGCCATTAGTCAACAGTGACTTTTCCATCATTGCAAACAGATTGCGCTGACTTCCCAGTGTAGGCATCAACATCTAAGCTGGTCACCCTACTCCTTTAAAGCCAGGAGAGACACTCCCCAAAGTGATGAATCTCATCCTAAGGTGTATGTCTAATTATGCCCTGAAAGTGCCTACATCTCCAAGGAGTCTAAAAAGGAGCTTAAGGCAACTAACTCGGATGCAGACATCTACATTGCAGATACACCAAGTTAAGGAAGATGGACCTGACCTGTTTCTTGGCTCACATACGGTTGTAAAACCAACTACTTAATCCCAGTCTACGACACCTATTACCTGCTCCGGATCTGCACTGACTGCTCAGTCTGCTGTCTTCCCGATGGCATACAAGCCCTCCCGACACAGAGTCTCCTCTCAGTGACCAACTAAAGACATTGGTTCGGGGTGGCCCAAACATTTAACGGACGTGGTTATCTAGAGAGACTGCAAACAGTGGGCAGCCAAATCTTTGACAGGTAGAGGTGGAGACAGAAGGGCTTTTCTTAAAAACTTAAGACAGTCTGCCCATCAGATCACCTGACCAATCTAACAGAACCCTTTCATTTAATGGAAACCCTGAGAATTAGACAGTCGTTATGAAAAGTGCTTCACATGCAACAGCAGGTTTCCTGAGATTTCTTTTTTTCTGTGGCCTGGATATGCTAATGTCTTCTCAAGAATAGAAATCCATTGCCATTGACACAGAAATGTAGCAGGTCACTGAATAATTTCTGCTGTATATGCACTTCCATCCAAGCCATGCTAAGACTAATGCCTTTTTTCAGATTCATTAAAGTGCATGCATGCATTTGGCATCCTCAGTGCAAACAAAACAGCCAGGACTTAGGAGACATGTGCTGCAGGGAAACCTGAAGACCGAGCAGATAATCTTGCACAAGAAGTGTGGACCCATCAAACACCTGTGTTGTGCTGTGGCGCTGATCCTGGTGGCAGAAGTCCAGAAATGGTCAGACAAATTGCTGAAGTCCATTTCTTTTTGGCTTGGCCAAAGTTGGTGAGTAGGAAAGACAGAATGGCCAAAACTACTTGGGTGTAAGTAAGTTGTTAAGGCAGGCATTAAAATGAGTCTCACAGAGTTAAACATTAGCAGGGCAAGTTAACCTTACTTCTCAACTTCCCTTTCTTCTTTTTTCACCTTCTTCTCCTCCTCAGTTATTCCTCCCAGCTGTCTGTAGTTGCTGTAGGCAATTTCCAGAAGTTGCTGAAGTTCTTGAATCTTGTGATAGGCCCTTACTGTAAGACAGAGTGCTCCAGGTAGGTAAACTACATGGAGAAGACAGTCATGCTGCAATCCTATAGTCTGGAAACTAGTCTTAAAAACATAGAGCAGAAATCACGCCGCTCAGCAAATACTAAGCTACACCTGACACCCACACAGCAAAGAGATCTCCACAAGAGGCAGCAATCCAATACAGTTTCACCAACACGGATTAAGCCAGCGTAACAATTATGTTCTGATTGCCCTCTGCTACGCTTTCTAATTTTCCACAATTTATCTGAATGCTCAGTGGTACAGATATCCTGTCTACTGTCTCATCTTGCAACAAAAAAAGTCACAGCAGTTGGCAGAAACCATGCAAGCAGGACCATAACTTTCTCAAATAAGGAGTAATGGAAAGACAGTGCTTACTGCGTGCGTTCCTTTTCTCAGCTTTATCCAGGGTTAAATCTTCTTTGCTATCTGTACTCCCTTCCACACCATGTCTTTCAAAAAACTTTATGTTGTTTGCATCTAGTTCTTCATCACTAGAGTTACTGTCTCCAGTTCTTTCTGTCAAAAGTTCCACAGCTGCCAGCTGGGCAAATCTGCACAGAGAACAGTTAACCTACACTGAAATATCCTCATCACCTGGAAAAATGCACCCATGCTCTCTGGTGTGATAGAAACTCTCTGAAACTCTTCATGTTCCCATTTATTGGGGGGTGAGAGTGGGTGGTGACAGGATTAAAGGACTGGTACACAAACTACAAGCAGCTAATCTGCTTTTTGTAGTATTCTGATGACAGGAGCTCTGCCTCAGTGGAATCTTTTGACAATGACTCCCACGTCAGAAGTATCTTTTCCTTTGCAGGTTTTCTTAATTGAATCACATCAGAAACTGTATTATTTTTGCTAATGAAAAAATCAGCTGGCCTTCACCTGTTCTTATTTACTTTGTACAGCTGGAGCATACTGGCTCATAACTTTCCTTTTACAGATCAGCTAGTTCTCATCTTTTACGTCTGATCTTGCTCAAAAAAGAAATTAAGTGAAAATTACAGCCTTTTACAACTACAGTACAGCTTTGCTTATCACTCGGAGCTGGAATTCATGGGCCTGATCTGTTCTTGTTCCATCACCAAAAATCAGGAGTAATTCCAACAACGCTGACATGATATTGATACACAAATAATAAGTAAATAAACGACAGAGCTACAGGATATGTACCGCTACCTCTTGGCTACATCCTTTGGAGTCTCTCCAGCATCATCTGTGATGTCACTGTCAGCTCCCATGTCAAGCAACCACCGTAAGCAATGGACATGCCCCTGTGCAGCAGCTAGGGGAAGGAAGGTGCACACAAGTCAGTTATATACAACTGCAGCCTTTCAAACCTAAAATGTCCCCTTCTTCTCATTTTTTGGCATGCCAGGGGTTGGGTTCACTAAGACACCAAAGGGCAGATGCTATTTCAAGAGAAGTCTATATGTCAAGATGCTCAAGTCACATGCATACACACAGTTTCGGGGAAGATCACTCAATGTGGTTTGTGACTCTAGTTCCAGAAATTTACTGGCAGTTCTTCCTGAACACGAGTTAAACTAAACCTGCCCAGTCTCATGCACTGAGCATGAGACACAGCAATAACTGCTGCCTCATGCCTTCTTGCAGTGAGGCCGATCTGTCACCGATCTGCAGCAAAGCACTGTCACCATGCTCTGGCTTTGGGCTCCCATACATCAGGCGCAGCGGGTTGCCCCGATCTGTGGTGTGGTACTGTCTCACAGAGGAGGAGAGCAGCCAGGGCTTTGTGCTGGAGCCACAGGCATGTCATTTCTTGGGCCAGATACTCAAGGCCACACTTCCCAGCTGCAGCCTAACGCAACAGCTTTGCCTAGTCATAGGATCTGGCACGGCTACTGCTCACACCACATGGTGCCAGGAACGATGTCTCACATATGGAAGATGGTATTTGGCATGTCTAGCTGAAACCTGTAAGCTGTTTTTCTCAAGAAAGAATAAATCCATTTCTTGACAGCACCCACTCTGGATGTTTGCCATATTTGCTTTCTTACTGAGATAAGGAAATGAAATCACACTCAAAGGATGTGTATTTCCCCATAACACCAACACTGCACATGAAGATTGCGGATGAAACAATCGAAGGTTACCACCATTCCAAGAAAAGAGTGTGGAAAACAATGCAGAGAACAGTTTCAAAATCAATACATATACATTTTCATAATGAGAATTTTAATTACATTTTTTAAAATTCTACCCTTTATATCTACTCAAAAAGAAATGTGGGAGATATAGTGTTAAAAGCACATTAAAAGAATACCTCCCTTTCTTTCCTCTCCTATTCTTTCAGAAGCCTCAAACACAAAAGGACCGTTTTTCTGTAATGCTACCACTACGCTACATATCAAGGTGTTACATACCAGAAGTTTACCTTCCTTCACAGCATGCTACCAAATGACTTTGTTGTGTTTTTTACCACACACCTCCACAGTACTGACACATTCAGTAAATAAAGGCCCAGGCCACAATACAGATCATTCTTACACCTAGCTAGCCAATGTTTCTAAAAGTCACATCTTGCCTGGTAAAAAAAAAATATCAGTTTTCAGTTTAGATGTTGCTTTCTCTTTAAGACAAACTCTTCTTTCTTGACTTCAGCTTAGTTATTTTGTTTTTAAAGTGACACCTACGCACACATACATCACAAAATCTGTATTTCAGGATTGCCCTTTCGAGCCCTCAGGAAATGAGATACTGTTTTTCATGAAGTTTATCTGATGAGCAGCCACTTGAAAAACTAAGTAAACAAGTCAGCAGCAAACAGTAACAAGCTGAAACACAGCTCATAATTACTGACCTTTGTGCATGAGAGTGGATCCCTTATCATCCCGCTCATTAATATTGATTACTCCACTTCTCACTAATCTTCTAAGCACTAACAAGTCCCCTTTGAAAGCAGCGCCATGAGCTGGGAAAGCTAAAACTGAAAATGAAATGTACATGTTTCCAAACAGATGCCAGTAATTCCACTAAACACGCTCCTATCTGTCTCTCACTGCTTGCCTCTCTCATAGCAGCTTATACAGGGACACTTCATAGACGTAGTCAGCAAGGTTAATGCACCTTTAATCAGTTAAAATGCACCTGCATAACTAGCACTGTCCATCACAGACTTGATTAAACATGTCTTGGTTATGGCTGTAGGCATCTTATACAGTTAAGAGATTAATTTCATAAACCTGAAATAACAAGCACACCTTTGTTTTACGGATGATGTTATATTACTGGTGGTAACTGGAGTCATTTGCCTATTTTGAATTTCTAAGTCTAACCAAATATATAAACTATTTTGCTTCTTCTTGCTTAAAAACTACCTGTACAGACAATTTGATTTTTCTAGTTAGTTTTCATAGACAGGGAGTACGGACATACATACACGTATAATTACAAAAGACTGCCAGATAAGGACAGTAAGTGCCTGGAAAAAGTAGAGAGGTGAAGGCACGGTTCTCATATCCTTGCTCTGCTGAAGGTTCTCCTTACAGACCTTGCCACGCCTGCATCCTTCAGCTGTTCTGACTGCAGTAGTACTGCTGGTTAGCAAGTAACCTTAATTTCAGTGGGACATTTCCAGGCTAAGCTGGTGTTCAATGCAATTAAGGGATTCTGAGCAGTCAAATGTGAAAACTCATGAAAAATGTACAGTTTGTCTGGACATGTACTGGAGCATAAGAACATCGATAACTTGGTATTCATAGCGCAACATAGTGTGCCAGGTTTTATTTCAATAATGGGTAGACCTAAGACACTTATAAAATCACACTGAGCATCCCAGTCTTTAGCTATCAGTAAGTGTAGCAAGTATTGAAAAGAACAGCTCTTCCTTATACTGGTAATTTAAATGTTATACTTCTACTCACAAGTTTTCGGAATCCAGCATTTCTATAGAATTGCAATGCCTATTTTAACAGTGTCTTGATCCGTACTCACCCTCCTGTGTCTCTGGTTGCTCTTCCTCATTTTCCACACTGTCGATATATTGCAGAATATTATCTTTATAGAACCGTTCAGCCAAGTCCCTCGGAGTCTCTCCTTGGTCATTCCTGGCTTTCAGTGTGCGCATGACACTGGCCATTTTACTGACCAAGAACTTAAAGCAATGCAAGTGTCCTTCCATTGCTGCCAGATGAGCTAAAGAGCAAGATGAAATGAAGTCAGTCAGAGCAGAGCACAGCTGCCCACCAAGGAGGCAGTGCCCTCGGTACCAGTCTGATCTAGCTCAGCTACCAGCACCTGAGCCATCCAACACAGCACAACTAGCGTGAGCAGCCTCGGTTGGATAGCGGATGC
>Ga0065711_1044860_pt1 | contig 13834 bp, 12 predicted proteins | sample Hoacrofraction12_FD_59098 | JGI IMG/M metagenome (GOLD analysis project Ga0065711, IMG submission 59098) | Hoatzin crop microbial communities from Cojedes, Venezuela - Epithelial fraction 12 v2 (version 2) | ecosystem: Host-associated > Birds > Digestive system > Esophagus > Crop | place... | reverse complement strand
CCCCCCCGGCTCAGCTTTCTTTAGGCTTGTTTATTTTGGTGCTGCAAGTGGCACCAGAGGTGGGCATTGCTTTTGAGGTGTCAGAATCACAAGCCTCTGCCTCAAAGGACTTGCAACCTACCTTGGAAATTGCGAATGGACCAGCTGGGCTGGAGGCAGAGAGGCAGAGGCTGTCCCAGCCTAGCTCCTGGGAAGACCTGCTTGTCATGGCGTTGGGAGGAGCATGCACACTGCAGCAGCCAGACACGCAGCCCTGCACAGCAACCAAGCTTGCACACGAGCACGGCCCCATCAGCTCTCCCCCTCCATCCTGCACAGATGCTCTGTATTTGCTCCACAGCTTCTCTGTGTTGGGACGGGGGAGATGCTGGGTGTTTTCCCATCTGCTGAGCCCACAGCTGCTGCCATTTCCACTGCCAGTGGGAATCACAGATCCCTTTATCACGTTTCAACCTAATCTCAGAGGCAGTCTTTGTTTTCCCAATGTGCCAGGGCTGCAATTAGCTGGCAGAGCAGACAGCAGGCCAGTCACACCTGCACCGGCACAGCACAAAGGGATATGAGTGAGCAAGCTGCTTTTAACTCCCCCCTTATCCATCTGGGATCCCTGACCACTGCTCCCAGGCAGGGAGACGTGGCAGCGGATGGGAAATCACAGGCATTTCTCTGGCTGTGTGCTCTCAAAGATCAGGGTGTCTCCCACAGAGGAGGGGTACTACAAACACAGGCACCCCCTAAATTACGAGAGCCACAGCAGCCAGTGCCATAAGGCACAAATGGACATTTGCAGGGGGGCAAGTGGCCTCCCCAGGGAAAGTCCCTCACCTTCCCCTGCAGACGGGAGCGTCCCACAAGCTGGGGCAATATCCCCACTCTTCTCCCTCCCCCCGATGTCAGGCGCACAGCCCCGACTCCGGCCCTCTGAAGCCTGGGGAGATGGTACCACCATCTTCTGGCAGCCGCTGTGGCTCCGTTCCCCCCTCGTCCCCTGCTCAGTTGCCCCGCGGCACTGGTGAGCTCAGCCTGGTGCGTGAGTGGGGTTTGGGAGGAGCAGACCGTGGGGACTCAGTGGGGCTGCTGCCCTGTCAGAGCTGGCATTGTTCAATCCCATGGCCAGAAAGCAACTGTGAACTCCAGCGGGGCAGGGCAGGCCTGTGCAGAGACAGAAGACTAGATAAAAGAGATTTCTTTTTTTTCTTTTTCTTTTTTTTTTTTTAAGAGAGCAGGAAGGAGCGGGGAAGAGAGGCAGAGTCCAGGGCTCAGTCCAACTGCTCAGATCTGAGGCTACCAAAAATGCTGGCTGCTCTTGAAAGGGCTTCCTGCCTCCCCCACCCTGCCCGCCTGCCTCGCTGGCCCCCACTGCAGAGACCCTGTTGGCCTCGAGCGAATTTGGCTCGTGGGGAGAGCACAGGAACACAGTGGCGACAGGAATGAAAAGCAATGGGGAGGAGGACACCCAGGAGACTCATCCTTATCGAGGAAGAGTATTATATCAAAGCGGAGCTGTGAAGACCGGGAAGAACCTTTTGTAAAACCCGCAGCTGAGCCAAATCCTGCCATTTTTACATGTTGGTCCCTCAGGAAACCCCTCATGAAAACCGCCCCGACAGCGGATGCCTGCGTGAGGCCAGGCTGCGTGCCGGCCGTGCTGCACGCACCGCAGTAACGCACCCACCGCACAGCCGCTGTTTGCCCTGCGCCTCTGCTTTGTAATTACAGTGGGTGTTTGCAAAGCATCTCTTACAGAAAAGACAAATTGCATTACTCTCCGCTTACTACAGTCACACTCATAATTTCTCAACAGCTAATTACACGCCGGCAGCAGTGTCACTGTAATTAAAGCCAGGACACACATCTGGGGAGCCTGGAGCCGAGCTGTCGCACAGCCCCTTCCCCGCGCTGCTCAAACCAGATGGACCGGCCAGAGCCACGCTCAGCCGCTGCACTGAGCTCAGCCTGTCCAGGCCTCGGCCCCCCATGCCAGCCCGGCAGCTGCGCTGCTGTGCCGTGATGGAAGATGAGGCACCTAAGGCCGCTCAGCACAGGGAATGAGTCTCCGGCACTGAACCTCCCCAGGTCACGGCTGGGGCAGCTGCGTGGACTCTGCTGCGTGGGGTGGGGAAGGGTGAGGGGAAACACTTAGCCTTGGGGTTACAGCACTGAGGCTTGGCGAGGGAAAGGGGGTTGACTACTGATTCCACTGCTAAATGACTGCAATAAATCACCTTGCCTGTCTAAGCCTCCATTTCCTTGCATGTGAAACAGATTTTTGGGCTTTCCTGATAATGCTCTGGGGACAAACCACAGAAAGGAGTCTTGCCAGTACCCGTCTCACACGAGTGCTTTAAAGCCTGTGTAGAGGTGACACACCAACAGACTTGGCAGTGAATTATGTAGGGGAAAGCATGGAGCCCTAGAGACTACGAGTCCCAGTGAACAGAGAGACACCAAAGGAGCTTACAGACCTGTGGGAAGCCGGGAGCTGGCTGGAGAGCCAGCCCTGCCCCTGCACTGCTGCATCTTGGGAGAAAAGCAACAGAATCACAGAATAGTAGGGGTTGGAAGGGACCACTGTGGGTCATCTAGTCCAACCCTCAACGCAGGTGTGCAACCAGCCATGCAGGCAGCACAGCCCGACACCGGCCCCAAGCTCGGGCACCTGGGAAATGGAGCTCTCCAGAGCCCAGGAGAGCCCAGCTGGGACCAGTTAAAGTTTGGGCAAGCGAGGGCTCGACACCAGCACTGACCTCCTGCTGCCCAGGGGATGCTTTGGAGAAGATCACCCCCAGAAAGATGAAGCACTAATTAGGGAAAGCAGATAAAATACTGCATCTGTTTCAAGATGAGTTTCCTTCCCACTGAAATCCTCACGGTTTCAGGGCTCAGCAGGATGCAAACACATCCTTAAAAGACTTCCTGGAGCCCTGGTTTCAAAGATCAGTCCCTTCAAAAGCAACAACATGCCAAGATCAATAGCAGCCCCAGGAAAGCTCAGAGTATGCCAGCTCCAAAACCACTGAGCTATCACTGCAGCCAATTACCTATCAGACGCTAAGGGGCAATTCTACCTTTTCACATTCGAAAAGGCTACTGAGACTTCCGAAGCAATCAGGTTTACTTCAACAACAAGAAAGAAAAAACAGTAGGAAAATTTGCATTTCAGAAACAATGTGTCCTGGAGAAGCAAACCCTGCTTCACGGGGAGGAAACCAGCGGATACAGTTCACAAGCAAAGAGAGGCAGAGCTCACAGGCTCCTGGATGTGATCCCAAGAACAAGAATATGTTCATCTGCTCCTTGAACGATTTTACTACTAAGTCTCTGAAGTCACCCATAAGAAGTTCTGGGAAGCAGATATCAGATAATCATTTTTAATTCAATACAAGTTACAAGCGAAGAACGAATGATCAGAACCTCACAAGGAAAAAGCTGAGTGGGGTGTCCTATGCATGCTAGAGGCAGCATGTTCAAGATATTTATTTGTGGCCCAGTAATGAAATGGCAGAAGACAACATACGGAGCTAGCAAAGGACATCAGGGAAATTTCAAAGAGCTTGTGGAAAACTTGAAAACATCTGTGAAACAGAGCAAATAAAAGCAGATTAAATTCAATATAGAGAAATATGTAATGCCTGGCTGTGATAAAACCAATATGAAGGATAGATATATACTGATGGGTTTCAGTTAGCAGCTCTTTTCACCACCATTAAATCTCTTATACAGATTTGTGGAAAAAATGCAGCAAGAAGGAAGCAAGAATCTGTTAGCTCCCGATTCATCCCCTCTTATTTAGAGCTTATGAATGAAACTGGGTCTGTAAAGAGGAAAAGTATTCCTTTGAAAAGGATAAAGAGGACAGAGGCAGAGTTAAGAATCAAAGCTGGCAAATCAAGCTACAGCTATAGAAGCATTTTGGAAAAAAAATAACTTAGTACAAGGAACTTACCTAAGAAACGGCTCAACACAAAGATTATGCCCAACAACCTATACTTATATTGGGAAAAAAAAAAAGTGTTTTACAGTCCAGGGCATTCACTGAACTAAAGCTAACTAGCTCTCCTTGGAATAGCGTTGAAATCTATCCAAATGGGAGAATTCCAGTCAGAGGTCAGTATTTTTGTTCCTTAAAACACGTGGGCAGCGTCAGAGCATGCCACAAGAACGCAATGCGTGAAAAGCAAAGGCAGGATTCCCAAGAGCTTCAACCTTCCTCTCGCTACCTGGAGCCTCTGGCAGCGTAAGCTCACCTCCAGGCTCTGACCAGAGCCGCTCTCCCCGCTCCATCGCCCCACAGACACACCTGCGCGCTGCCGTCCTACCTGGAGCTAAGTGGGATTTTCCACGCAGGCTGTGTGGCATCTCAGGGGTCCTCCCAGCACACCCCTGCCTGGCCCAGGGCTTGAGAGGAGAGTCTCTTCTCCAGAGCAGCCCGGCTGTTCCCCCGTGGGTGAGAGGCTGGGTCAGTCCCAGTTCTTGTACTGGGCACTAGATGGCACAGATGGGAGTGAATTCGAAGGTAGCCAGCCTGCGATCTGTGGCGTTTCAGATGAGGGGGTCTGCCAGTTGTCCAAAGGAGGCAGCTGCCATGGGGTATGCGCTACCATGGGGGTATCCCCTCCATATCCCCTCCATGCCTCTGCCATGCTGTGTCCCCTCAGAGTCCTGTCCCGTCCAACCAAAGGGTCGCCTGAGCTGCACCGAAGCTGGAGAGCCCTGCAAGAGCCATGGCCTGCGACCATGACCCTGCCTCCTGGACATGACCTACTGTTCCTCACCAAGGACAGGCTCACTGCCTCCTGCACACAAGTGGCTTGTTCACGGAGCAGCCCTGTATTTGGCTCAAACTGCATCAAAAAGAAGGTGGAAATCCTCCCTGGGATCGCCTTTCCTGTTGCACCGTGAGGCTGCACCTTGGGCATCAGCCTGCTGGGTGATAAATACTACCGGAGACCAGGGAGTGCAGGGAGGGGTGCCGAGGGCCGGGCACCCGCCTCGTCAGCAGTCCCTTGGCATGCAGGGTGGGTCTGGGGAATGGCACCCAGGCACCTTGCCTTTGGCTGGTGGGATAATGGTGCAAAGGAGGGAGGCACTTGGTCACCGCTCTTAAAAGCATCTTTCACAAGGTAGCTCCTCTAAAGCAGCTCAGTCTTTTCCCTCTGGTTTTATTTCTTTTCAGCACTGCTGCCTGCAGTCACTGACCTGTGCCCAGGAGCCTTCCCAACCTCATCTTCCTCAGTTTCCTTAAGGTGTGGATGAAATTCCTTACAAGTGAACTATGTGGACTGACGCGATGAGGCCAACATGGGCTAAGCCCCGCAAAACTGCTGTGGTAAGCACAGAAAAGGCCAAAGCATTTTTTATAGCGAGGAAAAAAGCAGAGGAAGAGGGAAGGTTGTACATTGGCCTCTGTGGTTCTGACATTAGAAATTCACTTTACTTCAAAGGTTAACACAGTTAATGCATCTGGCGAAGACGATGGGCCCTGACAGCCTGTCTGGAAAGGCTCCATCCGTAGCACTGCCCAAGGGGCAGCGTGGGCACCGAGACGAGGAGCAAGCTTTGTGCGCAAGGCAGAAGTGGCACACATGAGTGTTATCCAAACCAAACCTGAACCTGGCAAAGCCCAAAAGAGTTTTTGTGCTGAGCGGCTCGGTGGTGCCAGGTATTAATGACACAGGACGCCTGTTTGCTGAAGGGAGCAGCCCTGGACAGGCTCCTGGGAAAGATCAAGGTGGGCAGCACTACCTTTCCCTGTCTGCTCGTGGCATTGCCCTGAAGACTGAAGAGGGACTAGGGATCACCTAAGGTCAAACCCCACAGGCTGAATCCCTCAAGGTGTCATAGGTGAGAGACAAAACATAAATCACACAACAGCAGCACAAGATCCAAATTCATCAATGGTGTAAACAGGGCAGTAGGTCAGTTTGGCTCAGTGGCTCTTATCTTTCAAAGGCTGGAGTGGGTGACACTGGAGACCAGGGGACAAGCTGGAGGGAGGCTCATGCTAGCTCCAGGGGCAGCTCCAGTCCCGTGTCCAGAGCCTGGCTGAGCAGTACAGAATAGCCAGAGCAGCCCCTTCAACACTGGGCTTTTATCGACAGACTGCGAGACCTGCTTCCGATCAACCATCCAAGCCTAAACGCTGGGTCACTGGGGCGTGACAACCTGGTTCTGAACGGTTCCTGGTCAGAGAAGAAAATGCTTCAGAGAAGGCCTTTATGCTCCAATTGCCACTTCCAGCCCTGCTTCTTGTACTCTTCAGCTGCTCTTTAAGTACTTGGATTTTTTCAGCCAAGAGATTTGTTTTGATCTTTGGATGGAGAAAAACTAGTCAAGCTGGAAAGAAATACAAACAGCTGGTCACTTTTCCAGGTCTGCCATGAACTGTAAATGAGTTTTTTAAAGTTTTTTATAAAGTGCTGAGGCCTTCGGAGAACATGAAAGTCTTAGTCAGGTGTGTCATCCTCCTCAGCAGAAGGACATCTTATGTGTCATCCTGACGGCTGGACTTGTGTCACTCTGCCAGAGCCAGCAATGGTGAGAGCACTGAGCTTTGCGTGCAGACACCACTCCAACCAGCTGCCAGCATTCTCACGTGCTGTGCCTGCGCAGATCAGACCTCCGCTGTCTGGGTGTCTGGCCTCCAGCGCCTGGTCCACTTGCTCCCCAGGGGCCTGCGGTTGCTTTCAGTGGTTTAGCACTGCTGCTAAGATGCTTAGAGCCAGCATAATCTGCACACTTAGTGGTTTCAAACTCCAAAAGAAGCTTAGCAGCACCAGGCACTGCTTTCACCCTCTCCTGCATGGCTTAAGATGGTTTAATTCTTTTATGAAACTGTAACTCCAGCTCACAGCCTTAAACTGTGGAGGTCCCTTCTAAGCCAGGTTTTCTAAAAGCTCTTTAGAAATATTTTTATGAGACACATAAAAAAGGGATCCCAGAGGGACATAATATAAGATCAGATATTTCTGCCTCTTAAAGACTGGAAATGTGAGACCCTCAAGGTGAGGTGCATTTCAAGTCCTTGCAGGGCTTTCTTCCACTGTTTCTCCTGTCTTAGATCAGCCTCTCAAAGGCTCTGATGTATGATAATGCCTGGAGAGGTCCCAAGGCCTTCCCCTACACATCCCACCAGCCTTGTGAGAGCGTCAGGAGGCAAGCAGCCATGGCTGCGCCCCAAACGCAGTGGCTGAAGAGCAAAGCAGCCCCCTGGGACCATGGACTGCTCCTGGACATGCCACTTCCCAGCATTTGCTTCATTAACTGCCTTTGCTCTGCTTTTTTTTCACTTTACTGCCCCCCCTTACTGACCCAAAGCACGGGGTGTTACAAAGGAGACCTTGTGCTGGTGCCTCGAAAGGCCTCGTCCCACTCCCAGAGACTCTCCTTTCCCTTTCTGTAGGGCTTCTTGTGGGTCTGCCAAGGGAAAGCAGAGAGCTGGGGAGGACGGAAAAGGTGCCTGGAAAGCACGTGCGGGGCCAGGCAGCAATAGAGAAGGCGGAGGGAAAGAGCAGGGAAGTGCAAGTCTGGAGCAGAACGCAAGAAGAGTCAAGGCTTCCCACCACCTCCCACTGAAAGCCCACACAGGGCTGGGAGAGAGACCCCATGCTGGAGGTGTGTGCTGTGCTTCCCGAGTGGGACAGGACAGGCCGGGACGGGACAGGCCTTTGTGCAGAGCCCGGCTGGCCCCAAGGCTTCCAGAGCTGTGATGGGTGCTTCTGGAGGTGCTCTGAGCTGCTTGCTCTGCCGTTCTGCCAGGCACTACAGCACTGGGCCGATTCACCACCTCACCTGTGTCCAGACCTCACAGTATCCAGCTTCACAGTCCGGCTTAATCCAACCGAGGTCAAATTCATCCAAACGAAATGGGTGCAGCATGCTCCCAGAATGGAGGTGACAGAAATCCTCCATGGGCCTCAGATACCTAATTAATTCATCAGGAAAGTAGGGGAAACAGTATTCTCCTGTGCTAAGAAGTCAAGGTAATGCCATGTGTCACTGGAGAGGACTGGTGACTTTCCCTGTGCTTGCAGCAATGTTGTCCAATTTAACTGACCACAGGATCACAAGGTGTTAAGATTTTCTATGCAGGCAATAACAGGCCAACAGATCTTCTTTTATGGGTCCTGCTAGAACTCTACTAATTTGTGCAGTAATGAGCAGACTAGTGTCCACAATTACTTAGCAGAACTCTGTCGTTTCTAAAACCCATCGCTGCACAGATGCGTGCTGCAGACCCAGAACACCACCAAGGGACCTCACAGGCTGCAAAGAGAGCCTCAGCTGTGAGAAGCAAAAGACTTAAGACCTAATTAATATTGCAGGGGCTATTGCTACTGTTTCTCCACCAAGTGCAGAGTCTCAGCAGTGCCTGTCTGCACGCAGTTGCTACTTGCAGCACTGATGCTGCAGGAACTCCCTGAGACCACAGTCCAACTGATGCTGCGTTCATCTTTGATGTCCCTACCTCCATGCACTCTGTGCAACCATTACGGGGATTTCTTCCCTGAAACTGGGCTGTCATGGACAGGTGGACCTTCTCAAGGTCTGTGCTGCTTTGTTCAGTCGAGAGTTTACACGTATTTGGGCTATGAAGCTCCCCACATACATTTGCCGTCGGACAGATCATAGCCAAATAGCAAGTGCATTTGCCCCCAGATATAATGGAATTAAACCTGGAGCTTGGACTAGCTCTTTGCAAGTATCTTTCCAGGGGTACAGCTCCCTTCCCTGCAGGAGGCTTGGCTTTGAGGGATCTGCCAGCAAGCTCAGAGTCACAAGAAATAACAACTTGGGAGCTCAGACAAGCTGGTTTGCAGGCAAACAAAAGCTGAAGCTGTGAAAGCGTGAGGCAGTCAATGCAGTGTCTGGCAGCACAGCCTCACCACCGCCTTAATCCTCCTTCCCTTCTTAAGCCCTAAATTAATCAATTACATTTCCAGCCCAGCAACAACAGTCAAAAATGTAACCTTCACCATACACAAGGCAAACATAATCCGGATTGCCTTTCGAGTCCAGGTTGACCAGCACCCGAATCAGAAGAGCCACAGTGAGCGTGCGGGTGCGTGCGTGCACGTGTGCGCCTGGTCCCTCCCGGGCAGGGGCGATCAGAATTGCAGTCACACCGTGGCACCGTGGGTATTTCGTGGAAGAAGGCCGTGGCACGAGCTGCAGTTGCAGCGGTGCAGCTCTGCGTCCTTGCAGGGCGTGCTATGGCGCTGAGCACTGCCCGCGCAGGGCAGAGGCAGGTCGCACAGTGCAAACTGAAGGCAACCCTCCAGCTGTGCCGGGGGAAAGCCACAACCTTCCCAGCCACAGCACAAGAGCCTCGCCCAGCCTAACACCGCACACGCCACAGACCCTATGGGCATGAGACGATACAAAAACGAAAGGCCTTGGCAGCCTCTGAGCGGGGTGTCATGTGAGTTCATAAGGGGTGAGCCATCGTAAACAGTGAGCAATTACTATCCCCTCGCCAGCCTCCTGATCGGCAAACCGAGCCACAGAGGGGTAAGTACGCTGTGCGGCGGCAAGGGCAAGCCAGGAGCGTCCAATGAAAGCATCAGCCCAAGGCTCAAAAGCAGTTAAACGAGAAAAGTGAGCACCAGGGGACAAACAGAGCAAACCCACAAACGTCACTGCGGGTAGCTCCAGGGTGCATCTGCATCCCCCCAGGTGTTGTGGCAGTTCACTAGAGGCTACGGGAAGAGGGGCAGGGAGCTAGCTAAGGGTGGTCAAAGGTCTGAAATGACCTCTGTATAAGACCAAGACTCTTCAGCCTGGGAAACAGAAACCTGAGAGGGGACAGAACAGAGGTTTGTCATTCGAGAATGGCTTAGAGAAAATGAATAAGGAATGACTGCCTCCTGCTTCTGTCAGTATGTAAGCTACAAAGCATGAAATGAAAACAATAAGTGACAGATTCAGAACAACGTAAATATTTCTTCACACAACACACAGCTGAACAGTGGAAGTCACTGCCATAAGATGCTGTGGATGCCCAAAATTTTCTCAGGCTCAAAGAAGGTTTTAGGAAAAACCCATAAAGAACTATTAAATGCAGATATTCCCACCTCAGGAAATTCCTAAACTACAGATGGCTGATGATGAGGAGGGTTTTCAGGAATGCACTGACCTGCATCCCCCCATTCTTATGCTCCTCACTAGGCATCCTCTATTAACCACTGCTAATTCAGGATCCCGAAGGAGAGAGACCTGCAGTCGGATCCAGTGCAGCCGCTCCTCTGGTCCTGGCACTGACCTGAGCCCTCCTTACTGGCCCTAAAGGCCAGGAGCTGGGAACGCTCCCATTACTGGACACTGGGATGACAACAAGGAGATGTGCTTACAGCACAGGATTTGAGTGAATATCAAGTGGATCTGTTGGCTTTCTATTTTTCCCATTTCTCATCTTAGGAGAGATTTTTGGGAAACTAACTCAGGCATGCTGCACCCAGCTAGTTGCAGTTGGCAGTACCATATACACCTGCATTCAGGTTAGAAGCAAGTTCATACCCCTCCGAGAGGTGCTAACACATCCACTGAGGTGGGGAGTGATCCTCTGTCCAAGCCTCAAAACCACAGCTTGTGGTTGCTCTGAGAGGCCTTGCAGTCATAGAATAATAGAATCCTAGAATCATAGGTTGGAAAAGACCTCTAAGAGCATCGAGTCCAACCATCCGCCCAACACCATCATTCCTACTAAACCATACCCCAAAGTGCCACATCTACATGCTTTTAAAACACCTCCAGTGATAGGGACTCCACCACCTCCCTGGGCAGCCTGTTCCAATGCCTGACCACTCTGTCAGTAGAGAAATTTTTCCTAATATCCAATCTAAGCCTCCCCTGATGCAACTTGAGGCCATTGCCTCTCGTCCTATCACTAGTTACCTGGGAGAAGAGACCAACACCCGCCTCACTACACCCTCCTTTCAGGCAGTTGTAGAGAGCGATAAGGTCCTCCCTCAGCCTCCTCTTCTCCAGACTAAACAGCCCCAGTTCCTTCAGTCGCTCCTCATAAGACCTCGCTCTGCCCTACCCAACAAGCTCATGAGCTGATCTATCTCCCTGTGGAGTTTTCAGGTGCCCTTTCCACTGTAGCAAAGTGGAAAGGGAAGGTGGGGACACTCCTATGGACTGGTATCCCTCAGGTCTTGCATGCTCACCGACTGGCTTAGTCTCTCCTAGAGCTGCACAGGACCAGAGGATGCAGTCCCTGACAGAGTCTGCTCTTCCCAAGCAAACTCCTGCCTCCTCCCCCAATATGCAGCAAGCCTTGTGACCATCTTGGCTACAGAAACACACCCGCTCGCTGCCACGTGCCCTTTGAAAGTGCACACACTGATAGGACAGGATTATCTCTTTGCCTACAAAGAGCTGCCAGCCAGCCATTCTCCTTCAGTAAAACCGAGCGGAGCACTGGTGTGTTTCTCGTTAGCTCCTATTGTTCATGCTGTTGTAGTGTTTCCAGTTTCAAAGTACGCAGACCAGAGGCAGCTGAACTGCTCCCGCAACTGTTCATTTGCTAAGAGGATTTGATCTGTGGTGGGATATTTTCACGTCACGCACAGAGGAGAAGGTATCCTGGTAACAGTGCCATCCTCTGAGCCGCTTGCTGGCCCTGCTTCTCCCACTGCCTCGGAACAACGCGTGCAGTCTCATCTCCACCTAAGTGTAACCTACAGATTATGTTTCCTTCTGGCGACTCTTGGAGATAAGGTGTGAGACAATTCAGCTGCACAAAGCCATTCTGCTATTAAACTGATCTGTTGGTTACAAACCCTGCTATTGCCGCTTCTCCTCTCGGCAGGACTCACGGAACAGAGCGGGCAGAAGCACATATCTAAGGCAGCCTGCACAGGTACCAGACAGCAGGGAAAAGCCACCACGCAACCCTGCATTGGCACCTTTACCCATTGCTCCAGCCGGGCAGTTTTTGTCCTTAGCTTTTCTCCCAGCAACACTCCTGCAGCCATAATGCTGCACCCCATACAAGTGATTTTCTCTTGACCCAGCCTCTCTCAAAGCTCTCTGACCTGAGCCTGAAGTCCTTATTCAGCATCTACTCCATCCAAACAGGATTAGCCGGAGTCAGGCTCAGCAATATCTCAAGATCTGTCGATCCTGATTTCTCTCTTGCAGGTGCTTAGATAGAGCAGGGAGGGCAATAACAGGGAGATGGACAGTCAGGGCTTTTGTCTGATCAAACATTGAGTAAAACGAGGGCTGTCAGAATTTGGCCTGTCATGGTTAGAGACCCATGTAAACACTGTGACAAATTTATGCATTGGCCAGGCTGCTTTAGAGTCCAGCCCCATTTCGTCCCTGTCTCTTCAAGCGAGACTCAGGTCACCTGCAGAGTATTTGAAAGAGGCTGCAGTGATGCAGACCACCCACATCTCCATCCCCATTCACAGCTCTGAGGAACACCGAGAAGGAAAACGAACCTTGCTGGCTCTGTACAGCGAAGAGCCATGGCCATCCCCATTCTCCCAAGGCGAGAACCCAATGGCTACAAGAACAGATTCTTCTGCAAACGCATTGGAGGGTACTCGTCTAACGGATGCACAAGGCGGTGGGAACCCCAGGTGGTTCCTATAGCTGTGTGCGCTCACGTCACAGCTACCAGACACTCCAACTCTGTGCACAGTACCTGTGGTCTGTCCAGGGTACCCAGGCTCAGTGTGGTGATAGTCCTGGACAGCAGTGAGCCCATGGCTCCAGCTCCAGAGGGTGGAAGGTCAGGCTGAACCACTGGTTATACTGGGAGCATGACTCAGCTGCCCGCAAAATCTCAGTGGCTGGAGATGGGATCCAGGCTTTGTTTTTTACCTTGCTGTTGGGTGGCAGCGATTTTGTCCGAGGAAAAGCGTGTGCTAAACTTGCTGTGCACTGCTGGGGGAGGGAGGAACGCATACGAGGGAAACACTTCTACCCACAGCAGGTAAGGAACGGTGCCAGCGTCCTACTATCAGTTGCAGACGGCTGGTGGTGGGCAAAATTCCTGCCGCTTGCTAGATCCTTAAGAACACCTCCCCTGGGTCCAACAGCAGGCTGATAGGAAGCACAGCCCACAGAAGCGGTTCCAGCCAGATGGTGTGTTTTTAACCACTGTTCATCTTCACAACCTTTCGCGGCGTTCAAAGAGTTTGCCCAGGGAAAAAGAAAAAACAAAAAAAGACAAGCTCCCCACCCGCCCGGCTGGAAGGAGCGGCCCCGGCAGCGCCCGCTGCTCCCTTTGTCTTCCCCAGCCCCGCACCTCCCCGCAGAGCGGCCCCGGGAGCAGCGGGGGCTGGGGGGTGCTGGGGCAGCGACCCGAACAGAACCCCCCGGGGGGCTGCTGCTGCTGCGGGAATCACCAGCGGGGGAGCACGGGGAGGCGGAGCGGGACCAGCCGGGCGGGGCGACCCGCACCCCCCGCCTCCTTCCCCGGCCCGCAGCCCGCCCGGGCCGGAGCGCGGCACCGCGGCACCGCGGCCATGGGCTCCCGGCTGAGCCGGCAGAGCAGCCTGGAGGAGGACTGCAGCGAGGAGCCCAGCGCCGGCAGGCTGGAGAGCGGCCGAGGCGACTTCCACCTCTCCTCGCTGCTCCTCCACCCGCAGAAGCTGCCCGGGGTGCTGCGGAAAGCCCCGCCGGCCCCCTACGTGCGGCGGGTGGGGTGGCTGCGGGAGATCCAGGCCACCATCCGGGAGCGCAAGCGGGAGCACGCCGTGCACATCCTCCGGCTGCTCAGGAAGGTGAAGCCTGCGGGCCGGGGCCGGGCGGGAGCGGCGGGCAACAAAGGGCTGGGCTGGGCGCGGCGCGGGCGGGCCGGGGTCTGCAGCCCCCCCCC
>Ga0065711_1044859_pt1 | contig 13834 bp, 8 predicted proteins | sample Hoacrofraction12_FD_59098 | JGI IMG/M metagenome (GOLD analysis project Ga0065711, IMG submission 59098) | Hoatzin crop microbial communities from Cojedes, Venezuela - Epithelial fraction 12 v2 (version 2) | ecosystem: Host-associated > Birds > Digestive system > Esophagus > Crop | place... | reverse complement strand
CTGGAGTCTGGTGAAAATTAACCCTGTCCTGGCCAAACCCAGGACATCCCCTAAAACACAATTTGAAGTACATCTGAATTGAATATTGCATTATTTTTGTATGGGATACCTCTTCTGGAACAAAAAATACTAAATATAGTGCAAGAAAGTTTTACGTGTTTGCACTCACAAAACACCCCGTGTCCCTGCAGCTGTTTGCGTTGCACTGGTTTACCTTGAGCTTGGTCAAGACACAGCCAAACCATCTTGATTTAGTTTGGAAGGGACGGATTGGATTTGCACTTCAGTTTCTCCAGTTAGACCTGTGCCTGTGCAGGGCTCATGTGGGTGTATTACTGAGGGTACAAGAGTCCAAGGTTCAGAGACCTGTTCTGGATTTTCCAGAGTGAAAATGTGGCCATTGACTGAATTGATGAAAAAAGTCTTGCCTCACAGCCTCATCCCAAGCTTTCTGTAGTCAAAGGACTGAGATCTGTTCACATAAATCAATTTGTCTAAAAGTGTATGGTCCTAATCAAGTAAGCACCTATCCTGTGGCTTCAGTGGGACCAGTTGTGTACTTCAGAGTTACTTGGATGTTGGAGAGGCTGGTAGGCTGTTAATTGGAATTTCAGTCTTTTGTTTTTTGAGACAGCCCTGGTTTCTCTGTCTTTGAATGTTACAAATTTCAGTCCTGATTTAATCCCTCAATCCTCTCAATTTCTTGCAGTTTATTAAATTAATACTATATTCTATGTCAATTTAAATAAATAAAATGCAGCAAAACCCCGCAGATAAAGTTTTGCAAAGCTGTGTTTGGTACCCTAATCCCGACTACGAGACCAGTGAGCAGGACTGCAGAACTTGTACTAGAACTACACCTACTTATTTTCAGAAAGCAGTAGAATATATTGGTTTCTTAAATACTCTGAATGTAATTATCTGTAAAAAATAAATGTACCTGATTTCTGATCAGAAATCCATACTTGATTTATGGCATATTTTAAAGCTGCCGATATGAAGGATTAGAGAGTGGAAGAAAGAAGCATTGTTTCTTTATCTTCAAGTGACATGCAAACTGTGGCACCCAAGGACTGTTTTTTTTCATAAGCTCAGTATGACTTCTCTCCCATCTGAATTGTACATTGTTCTTCCCTTTAAATATATTCTCGGGTTCAGGTTACTTTCAGCTGTTCCCTTTCTCCCCTTCTCAGTCTCCATCTTCTTTTTGTTTTTAACATGCAGAGAAAATTATTTTCTTAAAAATATGTGTCTTTTTGTAACATAAATTCAAGGAGAGGATGGGGAAAGATGTATATGCTTGGCTGAGCTAATGAGAAAATGACTCAGTCAGTGTGTCTAACATCTCCTCATATCACATAAAGTGTTTGACAAAGAAAAATGGATTTTGCTTTAAATACATTGAACTGCCACAATAAATGATCGTATTTTGTAGATTACAATAGGCTTAAAACAGCAATAAACCATGAGCCTTACTGCCTGTTCTGTCTGAAGTTTATAAATACCAAATACAGCTTAGTAATAAATCCTTGGTTTGAATTTACATAAAGCATATTGTGGTGACGTTAAAGATCTTATTTTAAGGAAGAGAGCAGAAACGCAGAACTATAACCTTATCACCGCTCCCAAGACAAAATTTTCAAGGCACTGGGATACGGTATCGGACTGTTACAAATATTACCCCTGTATTTACTGAAAGCAAGGGGGAGAAACTGCATGGTCCTGTGAAATGAAAAGATATTCAGTTCAATATTTGAAACCCATGCTAAAACTTGATGCCCAGGCAGATCCATGATCTGCTAGCACACATTGCATTAGAGACCATCGTTGCCATTTTTATTGGTATTCCATTTTTAATGTAATGAGCACGATGGACAGGTTTCAAATAAGGCCATGTATTTTGATTGTTCATAGTTCTTCCCTGGGGTTTGCCCCCCATCATTAGACAATATATTAGGTGAATTTAGTTTCTCCTCTGAGAGGTCAGATTCTCTGCTCCTTTTTAAATCCTTCCTTAAATGAAGACATCCTGCTGTCTGCAGGGAAGTGTAATACTGAACTCTGTTATTTATCCTTCTACTGTCCTATAAAATGAACTGAAAAAAAAAAGTCATATCTAATCAAGTATCTACTGATGTAACATGTAGTGTACAAAATGACTTATACAGCTTAGTTAACTAAAACTTAATGAAAGCAGAAAATTTCTGAGGCTGGAAAATGGGACGAAACTTCAGTATTCCAGGAAATTTCCATGATGTTTTTATTCCTCGGTAAGGTTTTTTAACCCTGTAGCGTATGCTGTGTGATATATGCTGTAAAGAAATTTTATGACTATTTTACCATTGGAAAATTATTTACTTCTAGATATTTCTAAGGTAAGTTCCCTATGGTTATTTCTTCATCACAATATGTCTGTCCTGTGAAATGCAAATGTATGGTTCCGGATGTAAGTATGTGCCCATTTATGAGCTTAGTTTTAATTTGGTGGTCTCATTTCTTGTATCATTTTTTTCATGAGAAAATTGCTGTAGTATGACCTGAACTTTTAATCTTAAATTACTTTTTAAACCGGTCTAGTTCTGCTAGGGTGAAAACTGAATTGATATTTAGATAAATAGAGATTTGGCTTGGGGTTGTTTTGTTAACCTCTTATTAATAATTTAAAATTTATTGAAATAATCTACTTTTGTACAAACATAGTAGGGATTTACATTGCAGTTATACTAGTTTTACTGTACTAGCTTAAATTGAACTTCAACTGGCTTGTGAAACCTACTGCTGGTTTATTGTACTCTGCAGAAGAAGTTATTGGTGGAAATTGCATATTTTAAATCAATAAAAGAAGAAGTGAATCTGCTTTAGTAATTTAAATTATCAGTTTTATGTTATCAGTTTATCCAAATGAACTGAGATTGCCATGAATATGTGTGAGTGCATGAAAGTGACAGGTAAGAGGGATTTACTGCATTCTTTACAAAAATTAGATGTTATCGATCTCCTTTAAGCATGACTTGTTAAAGACATTGTTCATTACTGTAGTCTTCTGCAGTGCTTATTCTGTAGACTAAACTTGCTGCAACCATCTGTGAGTTCAGAACTTATCAAATTAAGAGCAGAATAAACAAGAACTGTTGATGAGAGAGCAAATGTTTTGGCATGTACAGAACAAGGATGTAACTAATAATTCCTTTAATGCTGTGGTTTGGATTTGGTGACATTTAAAATAACAAGCCAGACATCTCTGAACAGTTGTATTTTGTAACCTCTGAGGGGATAGGGAGGACCTAACTTTCTGCAATGGTATTTTTATGTAAAAAGAGAACTGGTAGCACCATGTTGAAATAAAAGAGCGCAGCAAGCTCTTGGTGTCAGTTTTCAGTGGAGATCCTGCTTGCTGTTTCAGTATTGCACTCTTTGCAAGCCTTGCACATTTTTATAGTATCTTTAATGTGTATTTAAAAAGACATGTAACTTTTGGCAGGTAATCATGTTTAGGTACATTTAATTTCCTGTGCAGGAAAGAAGGTGCTACTATTAGGGCTTGTGAATGGGGAAGTCAGGAAAAGACTCGAGGAGAATTTAGGTTGGGTTGCTGGCCTCGGCGTTTGACCCAGAATACTATTTTGAAATCACTCAGCATCCAGCCCTCTATTTGCTTCATTGACAGGTCAGAAATTAAGCCAGCCTGAGCTTAACATAGATCCTTTTTATTTGGTGGCAAATTCCAATAGTGCGCAACCCTTTCTCCAGACCACCTGCTGAGAGAGCTAATCCACCTAAAGAGTAAGTTCCCAGCATTGCCAGCACATGGCTGACGTCCCACAGTCCCTGAGTGGCATCACTGAATTAAATGTAGGTCTTCTACACGAAAAGAAGCAGCTTATTATAGCAAAATTCCCATGAGTAATCAAGAGGTTCAGATAACCCTCTGCAGCAGCAGCATAAAGATATTTTAACATACAAAAAAGTCACTTCAGTGAGTATATGTGCAAGCACCACTGCTGTTTATGGCAGCAGTTTATTTGGCTCCACATTGAATGTGCATGAAGTCCAGTGACAGTTGTGAAGGTTGTGCCTTGGGACAGAAAAGCAACCTGAGTCTGTATTAAGGATCTGCACTGTGCAGTGGGGCTTCAAAGCTGTTCTAAGGAAAATATCAAGCAATTTGAAAACTGCCTTTTTAACACCTTAGCTTTCATTGCAGTTGTTATTTCTTGCCCATCCTAAATTTGACACTTGCAGTGGCTTTCTGAGCAGACGGCGGTATCTGCTCTCACGCGCTGTGCCAGAGTGGGGGACAAGGTACACGCATGTGCTGCTTAGACATGCAAATACAGATCTGCAGGACTGTTAACATGTCTTATTAATTTAAATGTGTTATGAAAACTCAGTAGCTTTGTGAACGAAATGCTATTGCACTCCTCTACCACTGGGAAGGTGGTTTGCATACAGCTGCATGTCTTTAAATAAAATTAACTGAAATTAATTAGGTAGTTCCTCTTTAATTCTTTTAACTGTAATCCCATATCATAAGAGCACCATATTCAATCTGGCACAAGCTGCTCACGGGAGAGGCCCAGACATAAATTAGCATGTAATCTAAATTACCTTTAACCACTTGAAAGTGTGGCTCATCTAGACTAGGTTAAATCCATTACTGGTAGACTCTAAAAGTGCTGTGCTTTTCCTGTGCTGAAAACATCTACGTAAATGTTAAATGTATGTTTGTTTGATGCTAATGATTTCTAGTGGAATGCCACAGTTTAGTTGATGTAGTTTGGAAAGGCAGGAGTGCATAGCGTTCCTGAAAACCAGGGTGAGAATTGAAATTTCATCTGTCTGGGTGTTGGGGAGTGTGTGCGCTTCCACTGGAGTGAATCCAGGCTCACTAACGACGTTTGTTCAATTGCTATAATTGGTGAACAGTTAGATTAATGTTAAGGTAATCATTTCTGATTAGTAATGGGAGGTTTTGCCATAAAAATATAAAGATACAGGAGAAATTTTGGTTGGAAAGCATTTTCTGCTTCCCTTGTGGTAAAAGTCATATAGTGGAACAACTTAGACTCTGTGCGCTGATGCTTAGAAGTAAATCCCACATTTTAGGAGCAAAAGAAATTGTTCAAATCAACCCCACATCCATTTGTGATTATAGCAGACCATCATTAGAGGTGAGGCCAGAACAAGTAAACCTTTTGCAAAGGATAGTACTCCTCTGAGTGAAATAACTGTGCTGAGGTCAAAGGGTCTACTTTTATATGTGGTTATTTGTATAGTTATGGTTTTATGCTTCAGCCCTCATAAATTTACATTGCATATTACTTATCAAGAACATTGTATTGCTAAAAAAGTTGTTACTGCGGTGATACTCAGCTCTAAGTATGACTTTAAGTCGGGTTTTTTTACTGTTTAAATAGTTATTCAACTGTGAATCCTTGAGATGTCTCAGTATATGAACTATTGGCATTTTGCCATATTTCATTATGATCAATGGGCTGGTTTGCAAAGCAGGAATCCTACATCCCTTCCAGCACGTGGCAGTGTGTATTGTGCCTTTGGATCTGGAAATACGCTCTCTAACAGATGGACAGATATTACCACTAGACAACTGCATGGTGACAAAAAATCCTTCTGCAGAATTGCTCACGGAGGTTTATGCAATTAGAGGATGTGTTCTGTGTGTGTGTGTGCTAGGAAAAAAACAACTTTTTTTTTGATTCATTGTCCTGTAACAGTGATGTTATGGTGGTATATGCCACTGCTTTAAGAAATACTTTAGTGACAACTATGAAAATGTGATTTTTTTTTTTCTTGTCATCTGAATGTTTTCGGGTATGCCCATACCTTCCTAGACAAATGGCAGATTTTCTTGTTTCCATAGGTCCTGCTACAGTATCATCTAAGAGGTGCATGAGCTTGTTATGCAGTTAATAAATTAGGATGTATTAGGTGGGTCTCCTACACAGGTGAAGGTGATTCTTCACATCATGGCTCCACCTATGCTCTTATGCTCTTGGTCTGCAGCAGTACTGCAATTTACCCCAACTCTGGTTTCAGGAGAAATTCTGTCTGCTGCAGGTTAAGGGTGTTCAGAGAAGCAAACACCAAATGCAGCTACTGGCAGGAGGAAAATCATTTGGTTTTATGTTCAGGCTGTTTGTTGCTGTTACGTTTTGTATTACAGTAGCATCAGAGACCCTCCCTCTGAATTCGGGGCTTCATTTTGCCTGGCATTGTACAACAGCAGAAAGGTCTGATCGCTGCCCCGATTGCTCTATTGGGTAGATAGATGAGAAACACAAAGGCTTGAAAAAAGTGAGAGCAATTATTTTCATCATACAGGCTAGTAATAGCAGCCCGAGAGGAGTGTGATTTAAGAAGGTGCCATCAGCAGTTGGACCATGACAATGGCACAGACCTTTTGTATCTTATTTCAGAGCCTGGAGCAAAATAAACCTCTGCCAGAGCCTGAGTGGGGTACAGAAATACAGCGTTGCCTAGGAACTGGATTCCTCCTGATTTCTCTTATTTGTTTGTCCTTGGTAGCAGCACAAAAAACGGTGAGTGGGCTTGCAGAGGAGAACGTTGTTACAATTATTTGTGAGTCTTCTATTGTCATCAGTGCTGTCATAGAAATAAGACTTTCCACTTATGTTAATTTTAATCTCTTTTCACAGATGTTATGTACGGATGAGGTATTAAATATTAAGACTCAAATTCAAGAACGTAGCTGGGTAAATTGCACTGAGGAGAGGTCCTTAATAAGGCTTCTTTCTGCTGAGGTACTTATATCTACTAGATCACTGTAAGAAGAGGCTGGTGGTGTTGAGAACCAGGCCCAGAGAATCAAGATGGGAACAGGCTTCTGTTTTACAAGACCTTGTAGAAGGAAAGAGGTGGTACTGCGTATAAGTGGTCTGCTATGTAATGCTTAATTCTGCTTTTCTTCTACACTTTCATATTTTGTCTGGCGTTTGCCTCATCCATCCAAGGGCTAAATACTTGTAAAGAATTTTCCTCCTTTTTGGTAAATACTTATTTGTTTATGTTTTCATTTAGTCACTACTGATTTTCACAGGTTTTATGATGCTTTACGTGTGTATTGAGACTGCTACAAAACTCAAATCCCAGAGATTTCAGCATGAATTGTGACTAAAGTAAGGTTTGCATAATGTAACTCACGTAAAATTGCTCAGGTGAGTTGGCTGAGTTGTAGTTCTCAGTCTTTAACCATGAGTTAAATGCTTTTTTGTTGCTCCATTCCCAACTGTAGTAGAAAATAATTGATTACAGTCCATTTTCTGTCATTCATATGCAAGTGCTGATTTTTTTAAAAAGCCCGAATACATTTGAATTGCTTTTTCTGAAATAATAGCCTCAGGAAAATTTTAAAGCTAATATTACCATGATCACTAGACCTTGGAAGTTTTCAATTTATCTTCTTTATCATACCTGGCTTCTTACCTGTCACTATGCCTCTGCTGTAGTTGTTAAATTGAGTGTGATGTCATCCCCTCATATAGATCCAGTTTCCTCCTCCCTGTGAGTAGCTAACAGCTGTACCCTAAGACCACTTTGTTCCTGCATATACCATTGTAGTGGCCTCCTCTCCTCTTTATGTTTTTTTTTTTTTTTGTTCAACAATTTTGAAGGTAAATCTCCTTCTTAGCATGTTTATGAGGGCAACACCTTTTTGATATGTTGTGATTTGAACTGGAACTGTTCTCTTTTATGCATAGGTTTTCTGCAGTCTCCTTTTTTGAATTGATTGTATCATTACAGATAATTTCCTTTGCTGGGTTTGACCTATGCTCTTTTACTCCATTTAAATGTGCTTCTTTCTGAAGGCCAAAGTGTCCAAAGCCATCAATTTGCAGCCTTAGTGCCTGCAAAAAATTCTAATTCTTTTGTTCGTAGGTCTCTGAAGATCTGCCTCAAATTATTTTGCCTGATAGGGAGGTGCTCATGTCCAGCTATATTTAAAGAATTTACTTGCCTAACTGGAATAAATTGGAAAAAAATTATATTTTTCCCTACTTAGTTTTACAGACCTCTTTAGAGATCAGTACATGCTGCAAAAAGTTTTCAAAAAAGCTCATGCTCTTTCAAAGCGTATTTACACCAGCTTATTTTGTCCCACCACTGTTTGCAATGTGCTAACTAAGTATTATTTGCAGTTACTGAGTTTTGAGTCTTACTTCTTCATGTCACTGAGGTTAGTCAGAGCTGTCTAAAACAAGCCAGGTATGTGTGGGTGCCATCTTTGCCGTGCTGTTCTGTTGTGCTCAAAGGTCTCCAGATCAGACTCTGGCTCCATCCTAGGAACGGAGTCTTTACATACTCAAGTGACCCAGATCAAACAGACAAGGGAACTGAGGAAAAAACCACTTTGATAAGGCAGGAGAGAGGCATAGGGAAGTGTCCTGAACAGGAACAGCTTTTAGAAGAACAAGGCAGAGTTCAGAGTAGCCAGTGAAAATGGCAAAGGGCTCCTGGGGCTGGTTTCTGTAGCGGGAGTCAGCAACCCAGGCAGGGCACAGTGAAGCGTGCAAAGGCTTTCTGTGGTTTTCCCTTAGATTAAGGAGAAAACAGCAAACCCTGTAAACACGAGTGTGTTAAGTAGCTGTACAGCTACTCGCAGTTCCTAGAGAGGATCAAAATGTGTTGTGGGCAGAGCATAATAAAAGAAAAGGGTTTTGAAATTATGTGGAGTCAAAAAGGAATTAATTCCTCCAGATAAGTAGTAGGTAAAGGGAAGAAGCGAACACTAGGAGAGTGAACAGGGAGAGGGAGGGTGAAGATGAGAAAGAGCGGTTTCCAGGCAGCTGTGGATAATCCTTAGTACAAATGAATGACAGAGGAGTTTGGCTTTCGTAACTTGTGGAGCTAGGGTTACTGAGAGCAGAGATTTGAGTTATACTGGAAAAAAGCAAAAATACCAGATAACCATCACTGATGTCCTTTGTTTCATACACCTCATTTAAGAGGAAAAAAATACAGCAATAGTAGGAGAGGCTTTTAATACATTGTGGGTGGGAAGAATACGTTATATCAAAGGGGCAACATAATAGGCATGCTGAAAGCAAGGTGCAAAAGATGAAGTTTTTATTACCGCAGTACACAGCATTGCTGAATTTGGTAAATATAGAATACTTGGAAAATGATTAGCTAGGATGGACTTTGGTTGGCCTAAGGGACTTGAGTTTACTTGTGCTTTTTCCATTAGGCCCATCTCACAGTAGAAAAGGTTATCGCAGAAGAGAGATTGCAAGAGGAAATAAAGTAGTTGTGGTGTCAGGATCAGGCAGGGACTGGGAAGGCTGCATCAGCTGATGGCACGGTGAAGGCATTGCTGCAGTGGCAACATTGACCGGTCACACTCCACGGGAAACCTTAAAATTTAGGTTTAAGGCACCTTCACAGGCCTGATCTCCTGCTCCTTTCACAGTTTTACTTTAGCGAGAACAGCTGCAGATTTCAGATATTTGTCAAAATATTGAGAGTTGACAATAGATGTTACCTGGATAATTTGGTTATTTCTCAGTTCTCTGTCACGACTTCAAATTCATTTGCATGGATGGGGAGTATTTACTGTTTGATCCATTTTCATTTTGTATTTGCAAATTTGACCTGTAGTTAATTCCTTTCACAGTAAAATCCACTCTCTTAAAGTCTCTGTAAGACTGATATTTCAGCTTGCCAAATGCAAAAAAGTCTTTTCTAAAAAAAACAAACCCCCCAAAAAAACTGAACCAAATAGCACTTTCTTTTTTACTAGACATATTAGTGATTTGGTGTGTACATATATCTAAATTGATATTGTATTAGCATAGTGATTTAATGTGAGAAAACCATGGACATTCAGAGTAACTTTTTGGTAGAAATATACAATTTTATGGAGCAACAAATTGCAGGTTTTTCTTTCTGTATTTTTTGATGCTAGCATGAACATTTTGAAGAGTTACACATTGCTTTTAGCAAGCTTTCTATGAGATTAGTTATAGTCTTACTCAAGTTACATTTTTTTTGTTCATAACCACTGAAAAATCCCTAATTAAAATAAAATACTTTTTAAAAGTTTAGCAGCTAATTTTTAAAAATAATAGTAAGTTTGATGTAAGGGCATCATACGGCAAGTGAAGGGAGCATATTATGAAACAGGTAAGGATAAAAATAAACCAGTGTTGGGAACAAATAAGTCATCATTGTGATGCCAAGAGGAGCTGTGCTTCTCTACTGACTGCTTCTGCCTTCTCCAAGGGTTCCAAGTAGGGCCACGCTCCCTGGCTGCACTGTAAAAATGTTTCACTTTCATCTTATATTAGCAATAAAATGAGCTGTGCAAGGACAGTAAGTCATTTTGGCTTTCATTACTGACACATTGGTGACACATTCACTCCCTGTCTTGGCAAACTATTTCTCAGTCACAATCACAACCACAACTCAAACTGATACTATGTAGTACCTCTCAAATATTATAATTCTTGACAAATACTAGCTCAGATTGTAAGAAATTGCAGTTCCGTTTTACAGGTGAGTAAGAGAAGGCAGAGGTAAGTGAAAGTGTGAACTAGCAACCAGGTATTTGTGGTTCCAGGTGTGTGTCCTGTAATTGGTCCATTTTATGGAGGCTGACCCTCAGTCTCCAAGTAATATAACTCAGGCTTTGCCTTTTGCATCCATTTAACAATTGCTGACTAAAGCTTCAGAAATACCCTTTCTTTTCTTCTAAATAAGTCTTAAAGAGAATCTTGATCTATAGCATCAGTATTCTGTCACTTGCTCTATGGATTTATAATTAACCTGTTCTTGGAAAAGCGTTGTCTTTCTCATGTCCTCCAGAATGATCAGGCACTGCAAGGATGCCAGCTTTGCCACTAGAAAGTAAGTAAAACTCTGTATTTGATGATAACATCTCACCTAACAAGACAGAAACTTTGCATCCCTTCGAACTTTAATTCACTGCTCTCCGCCTTTCTGGGCCATGGGCAGTGAGGCTATTTGGCAGTTGTTTGATGTAGTAGTAAATTTGTAAATAACTCAGTGAGCTGCTAGCGGGAAGCTAAGGCTTCTGACAATCGCCTGAGGCTTCTGCAATCCTCTGGTGCTACAAATCAACACGACCTTGCAATGCCATGCTGACCCCAGCATGCCAGAAGGGAGGAGTACCTGATGCGCAGTTGTGTGGGAAGAGACATCAACCTCCGTTGATGCCTCCCTCTTCCAGTTGTGACCTAATTGTCTGGGGAAGTAGGAGAACCATAAATAAGAGAGATTAAATTCTGCTGTTGAGACAGAAGTTTGGCTTTGAAAACTCACGAGTTCAAGAATGGTCATGCTTGCATGCAAGATGGCGGTGTAATTCTGGGACAAACAATTATAATTTGTAGGCAATTTGCAGCCTGTGACTGCTTGTAAGCCCTGATTTAAGATGCTGAAGTTTTGTTTTGATGTGGCTTTGTTTTGGGCTGATAGGTGTTTCCGTGATAGCTGTTCTGTTATAATGTTATTTACATGACAGCTGTTCTTATATAATGTTGTTTCCATGACAGCTACTGTTCTAGATAATTTCTTGGAATTACTTTTGAACAGGTGTGTCTGTTGACATGTATGCTTCTGAATCACCTAAGCACTCAGGGTATAAATTGCAGTTATGAACTTTTAAATGGTTTTCTCAGTGTGAAATATTTACATGTTCTGAAAGCATGAGGCATTGGTATTTCCTTGAGATAAATTTCCTTGACTAAAATGTTTCTACTCTGTAGTTTCAACATTACCCATTATTTTACAAATTTTTTTTTGCAGTATTTTTGGCCAAATACTGCAAATAATAAACAGATTTAAAGCTGATAAAGTTGGAAGCAGTAGCAGTTTCTTCTGTTAATGAAAGTTTATGCTCCAGACTCAGGGTACTGCTAGTACCGTTTCATCACACACGTAGTCTTCTGAGATGAGTCCATGTTGTGTTACCAAAGGTGCTAACATTGCTGACTGACAGTCTTAACTCATATTGATGAAACTTGCTTCACGACTAGTTGCAATTTTAATGAGGTTTGTGTTTCTGAGGCCTTCAGTGCTCTCCACAATAATCTTAGGCTTCAAAAGTCTTCAAGAGAATGTTTATAATAATAGCCTCAAGTAAAAAGGTATTTTGTGGCACTAGGGATGAAAGAGATGGGCAGGTGAGGGTTTTTCAGTTCATTCTTTGATCCTTTAAAATGTTTATTCAAATGCATTATACTTGTTGCTACGATCACATTTGCCCATCACTCACTCTTCATAACACACTTGAATTGGAGGTGGCAGCCAGCCGACCAGAATAGCTATCACATTTATCACCCACACAACTGACCTGATGAATCGTGTCCCTTGCTCTGCCTGTCCCCCCTTATAGACTGCCTGAACTCAAAACTTGTGCGATAGTTTACACGTGCTTATCTGTAGAGCAGAGATGATGCCAGTGATCAAACTAAAAGATTCAACTCACTTCTCTGAACAAAGAACGGAGATGGAATAAATGGTGAAAAAGGAAAGCAAGACATCTAAAAATGAACAAAGGTGGATTTTCGAGGTGTATCTCCTAAGAATGCAGATCCTAACCTTTACATCTGTTTGGTATTGTACAGGCTGTAAATAAGACAGCTCTCTCTCTGAAAGCAACTGTAATACTAGGTCTTGGGATGTTCGTTCTTAGATGGTACAATAAAGCTTCAGATATTTGAGGCTGAATTGTTCTCTAAATTTTTGGTGAAAAACTGAATGCTTGCAGCTCTGATTGCATTCCAGGTAGAAGTCCTATTTTCACCTCCCACTCCTGTCCCCCAGAATTAGTCTCTTTGTCTCTTTTATTGAATCTGGCACTGTAATGTCAAGATTTTTTTTTTTTTTTTTTAAGAATCCAAAACCAGTCATGTACACGGAGCTACCTACCCAGATCAGGTACGTGCCTCTTAACATTTTTGCACTTGAAAAGCTTTCCATTTGATCTCTTAAGCTCCTAATTCGACAAGCTCTTAAGTACATGTTTTGTTTCATGGTGTTACTTGGTTGCACCGACTTCAGTAGAGCTTTGGCTGTGGTGAGTGCTGAGAATGCTTGTAAGTCATCATAGGATTTGGTCCTTTAATTAGATGTATGGAAAATTATTACCTTGCTAGGTGCTAGTCTTTTACAAAATCTTCTGTAGACCTTGCAGGAAATCCTAGTTCTTCATAATTATTTTTGTTCTGTGAATTCTTTTTTCGCACCATTTTGCCAGAGTACTGCATCACTAAGAATGGAAAGTGTTTTAAGGAGGCTGTTTTGTTGAATAAATTATATTAGAATTAGTTTGGCCATTCTCTTTGAAGAAACAAAATGCTATTAAAAAGAAAATAAATCAATTGCTTGTACCTCAGCATGGACCTGAGAAGGCAGGTTCTTGTATCTTCCAGTGCTAAGAACTGTACATATGTGGGGAAGCACAAAAGCAATTTCCTGCCCATTCTGCTTCTCAGCATGTAGCATTGACAGTGACCACCCAATTCCCAGATTTAGAAACATTTCTCAAGATTACTTATTTAAGTGTGAAATTATGTAGTGCTTATCAGACTATTTATTATTATACAAATTATTTTTGAAGTATATGGCGTTTTAAGTCTCTCTATTTCTGTAAATTTTTCACGAAGAAAGCATTTCTGCTTTCATAGTGATGCCGTGAAAAGCCAGAATTGAAGACTCAATAGTCGGCAGACTATTAAGCAGGTATTCTTTATTGCGGCGCCGGGCACACGGGGGATATCTCCTCCAAACGTGTGCACCGAAGAGACACAGTTACTAGGTATTTATGTTATGT
>Ga0065711_1009734_pt1 | contig 13834 bp, 14 predicted proteins | sample Hoacrofraction12_FD_59098 | JGI IMG/M metagenome (GOLD analysis project Ga0065711, IMG submission 59098) | Hoatzin crop microbial communities from Cojedes, Venezuela - Epithelial fraction 12 v2 (version 2) | ecosystem: Host-associated > Birds > Digestive system > Esophagus > Crop | place... | reverse complement strand
GATATGCCACTGAAGGACACTGAGCTATCCCCATTGAGACAGATCATGAAATTCAAATTGCAGACATAATCTACACTTCTCATGGTATTCAATTTGTAACACTTCCTCTAGAAGGTTTTAGAAAGGAAGAACTAGGTTAAAACTTAAAAAAAAAAAAAAAGGAATTGAACTCAATGGAAATGCAAATTAAGAAAAACTAAGGAGAAGGAAGGTAGTAATCAGACATCCAAAGAGGAGAAAGCAGAAAAAGTGCTACTTTGTCTCTCAGTTACTGGAAATACACAGGCAAAATAAGAAAAGCAGGAAAAACACTCTGGTTAGGAAAGATAAGAGAAATCAAGCTGAAGTAACACAGCTGAAGGGAAAGCAGAAGAGTTCAGCTTTTTGGTTCTTCACACACCAAAACAAGTACCATTAAAAAAAAAAACAACAGAAGGGGAGGGTGATAAAGTAACCCTGCAATAGGGCTAAACTGTAAGCCTTCCAAACCCCTAAATGCTGTAACCCTGAAGAAGATAAAAACGAACCTAATCATTATTGTAGGTTACAATAATCTTAGGTTTTCTTTTACTGCTATTGCAGTTGAATGTGCAACTATTCATTTGATAGAGTGAATTTACTTTTAACATTAGAAGTCAGATAAAGAAGTTATATCCAAGTAATAACAAATGCTAGTATTCTATTTCTTTGAAAGTAGCCAATTATTAGAAAGCGTTAACCAGCAATTATGCAGTGTCCACCATCCAGCAAGGATTATTAAGTCCTCTAGAGTAGAGTTTCTACCCTACCACACCAGCTAAAGAGGGAACCAGTGACACTAATGTGAACATCCAGAGTCCCCACCTGGCCAGCAGCAACACCAACACTTACACCACCTATCATTGTGCTCTGTTGCTAACAAGACAGACGAGGCAATACTTTTTGGTAAGGGCTTGGAGGAGCGTTGTGTTGAAAACAGCACATGCGTTACTTCTTGGGGAAAAGTGACACGACAAATAAGTATGCACACAAGCAGTCATTTACAAAAGAAAGGCAACAAAATTACACACACTGGGCATGGCACAGGAGGAAAGGCCAGCAATTCATAACGCTTTTGATGAAAGGAGGAAACAGCACGCATGTTTGAGTGGGCAGGAAACCCACAAACACTTGGGGGAAGCAATAGGAAGCGAGGGGAAAAGGAGAGATGTATGGGTTCATGTTACAGAAAAAAAGCAAGAGAAGAAACACAAGGCAAAATAAAGGCGAACACAGGAGACGAAAGAAGAAATTTTGTAGCTGTTGTAGAGGAGGAAATACGCAAGGAAACAGATGCGTCTCCTTCAGTGGATGGAGAATACTCCAGGAGAACAGATGTACCCAGTGAAAAGTGGAGAGAGCATATTGACAAATTCCACAGGGATCATCCTTTTCCCTGCCAGTCCCTGCATGCAACCAAGTTGCAGAGTTAGTGGTCTGGTACCTTAGAAATGAAGATGCCTTCATCAGTTGGATCAAACGGATTTCCAGCATGACCTTTTGCTCCACCCCGGATGCTGATGCCCAGCTTTTCTCCTGGAGCCTTTTCAATGCATATTTCCTGTAAACACAGAAAAGGTCTCCTTTTCTCTGGGTCAAGTTCAAACTGGAATTGTTGAAGAAATGCTCCTAGTAGCTCGCCATATTGTGAATACCCTGAAAAAGACCTGAATTAGACCTTTCACTCATTTGGCACAGTTTATTCCTTTTGATGATGCTCTGCCCTTTTCTGTATTTCTGTCTCCTGTTCAGGTCTGGTCTTCATGAAATCTGGTCACTCTGATCCATGGCAAGAGACCCTCCACAGGCCTCAGCCGGATATGTACTTACAAGAGACTGGATTCTTCCACAAGAGACTGGATTCTTCCACAAGAGACTGGATTCTTCCACAAGAGACTGGATTCTTCCACAAGAGACTGGATTCTTCCACAAGAGAAGGCAATTTCAGCCAGATGCTTGTATCCTAGCCCCAGATTTTCAGCTAGGTAAGAAACTGCCTTCAAAAATGATCCTTCTATGAGGAGTGTGATTCCCCTCAGTTCTACTCAGAACTTACCTGCATACCAGGTGGTGGTGGATCTCGCCTTACTAACATAGTCAGCTCCTGGGTGTTGGAGAGCAGGGCATTCACCGCTTCCTGGTGGGTAGCATGGCGCAGGTCAATACTATTCACCTCCAGGATCCTGTCCCCTACACGGAGCCCGCTGCGAGATGCCAGTCCACGGGGAATAACCTACAAAGAATCATTAAAATTACAACTAGAGAAAGAAATTCCATCTCTCCTTGGAGAGATGCTAATTGTGTCCCTAAGCTATCTTCCAATGTCCTCCGAGGCCTGTTTTGACTTCTCTTTCTGCAACCAGAGTTCCCCAAGAGGTTACATATCTGTGAACACTGGCAAAGAATGAAGTAACATTCGCTTTAAAGTGTTATTCAATATGTTCTTATATTCTCATATTACCATTTTCATCGGAACCAATCCTGTGTCAGCTTTTCCATTATTTTGCCTGTGACTGTAACCAGAAGACAGCTTTCTCACAAGAACTCTGAAGGAACTCAAATGTTAAACTGCAGGGCTGTTGTCGGAGGTGTATCATCTGCCATTACAAATGGTCGCTGTACCAGGACTGACCGTGTCAGTACAACTTCAGTCCTCAACTACTGCTCTAGAGGGGATCTTGAGAGCTACAGAGCTACTAACCAAGAAACCTAACTTCTGTTCATGGTAAAACAACAGAGTCAAGAAAGAAAGAATGAGAACATCCGAGCGTGTGGATAAGCAGGATCTGTTGGGAAAGAGTTAATTTGGCTTTGGTAAAAGCAAATCCTGCCTCATAACCTGCTGAAGCACTGTGAGAGAAACAATGAACACAGGAAGGAAGAAATCCGGTAGACATAACTTCTGGATTTCCAAATAGCTCTTGGCAAGGTCTGAACCTAAAGGCTATTGGAGAAGCTGTGTCTACTGGATTGGAGGAAAGGCCATCTTAATGGACTGAAAGCTGGTTAAAGGAGAGGAAACAAAGCGCTGTGCTGGACAGCTGCTGCTCAGGACACAAAAGGTTCACTGGTGGAGTGCCTGAGGGTTTGGTGCGGGACTGGTGTTATTCAACATGTCCATCTGTGACCTGAAAAAGGTAGCGAACACTGAAATCTCCAGGTCTGCAGGTGACACTGTGCTGTTTTGAGCTGCCAGATACCACCATGGTGGTGGGAAACTTCAAAAGGAGTCATGAAAACTGGACAAAAAGATGTCATGAGCTTCGGCACACACAATGAGTCTATGGAAAAACAACTTAAACCACGTACACATAACACTGAACTCAGAAACAGTAACTCAGGAAAGTTCCTAGAGACTGCCACATGTTCTCTGAAAACACGGGCTCCACATGCAGGAAGCGAAAAAAAAAAAGTCAACAAAGTTTTGAGCATCATCAGACAGGGTACTGACACCAAGGCAGACAGAATCATCCACATCTCCAGGACTGTCTAGTTCTCTGCTCCCAAAAAGGCAGAGCAGAAGGGGACCCAGAAACTGTGCCGAGGACTGTGTGAGGACGATGGTGGTATGCCACCGCATAAGGTCCCCAGCACCAGTCGGAGTATCCCTGGTGCTTCAGAGGAAGGACGTCGCTTTCAGGGTCTTGGGCTACAGGGAGCGCCTGGGACCTCTCCCTGAGGCTGGTGGTGGCCTCACCAGTGCACGGTGTGCTCTAATCAAGGTGCTGACCAGGCAGGTGAAGAAGCTACAGGATGAGATGAGCATACTGCATAGCACCAGTGCAAACAGGAGAGCAACGGGCTCTTTGCAGAAACCCTGCAGAGAGGAGAGTCCAAATCGTGTGTTGTACGGAAGAAGGGTCAGCTAGGGACTATGCTTAAACAAACAGCAGAGGCTCACAAGCTGATGAAGGCTGGGAGCTTGAGACTGCTGAGAGGGAAGAGTCCTCTCTACTGACATGCATCTAAAAAAATCGGTACAGTGCCTTGTAGCAGATGAGGAGGCACTGGAGCCATCCCAGAACGCACCACACGTCAGCACCATCACGAAGCGCCAGCTGAAACCTACTGGAAATGACTTCTGCAAGGCACACAGGCTCACATCTGTCGAGCAGACTTGCTGTGTCAGGGGGCTCGTTGCTAGCCAGAGACTGGGATCTGGCGTGCTGCCACAGACAGCCAAGGCAGCAGCGTACCCTTGCAACAGCGGAGGGTGCACAGCGAGCTGAGGGGAGCGACCATTCCCCACTAATCAGTGCTTGTGACGTTGCATCGGGAGTAAGAGACAGACACTGATAGACTGGAATGCGTGCAGCAGAGGGCAAAGATGATGAACAGGGACATAGAGAATACGCCGTACAAAGAGGCAGAGGACCTGGAGTTTTTGATTGAGAACAGAAGGCTAAAGGGGATGTTGCTGCCATCTTCAGCTACCTAACATAATGGTATAGGGAGAGAGGCAAGGGATCCAAGCTGGAACAAGAAAAATTCTAACTGGGTATTAGGAAGAAAGTGTTCACCATAATAGTAGTTAAACATTGGAAGAGGAGACCAGGGAGCCTGTGAGATCTCCATCTTTGGCGACACTCAGAACTTGACCAGACAAGGCCCTCAGCAAGCTGATCTAGGCTGGCCCTGTGCTTTCAGTGAGATCAGTCACCTCTGCAGGTCCCTTCCAACATGAATGATCTTAAATGATTCTGTGATGCCACATCTTGAGAAAGACATCGTGGGGTTAGAGAAGGTCCAGAGAAAGGCAACCAAAATAATGAGGGGATGAAGCAGCACCTTGCAAGGAGAAATGAAGGCCACAGCTCTTAAGTTTGGAGAGAAAGCTGAGGAAGGAGAATGAATGAGGTCTACCACACTGAAGGTGGTGAATAAACTGAATACAGGACTTCCATTTACCAAACTGGCAATACAAGAATTGAAGAGCGCTCAGTGTAACCAGTGGGACATTGATTTAAAGCAGATCAAAGAGTGACAGGTAACGGTGTTCTGGAACTTGCAGCCATGGATGTTGGAGGAGACAGATTCAGCATGTCCAAGGGACGAGAGACATAGGGATACAGAAAGGGCTGGGCAGGGACGTGATCTATAACAACCCTAATCCAATGAGTGTGGACGTGTGGGACTGCGAAGGGAATGAGCTGCAGCAAGTGGCTGGCTTGTGTGATGTCTCTGAATAGCACCAGCTAATGCCACCACTGGAAAGGGAATATTGGGTCAAAGGACACTGGCCTGAATGCAGAAGAGCACTTCTGGTTTTCCTTGCGCTTACACATTCATCTCAACACTTTCTGAGTAATGACTGGTCTTCTGAAATGCCTGCATCTTTCCAGGATTCATTAAAAGCTAACATAACCTCAGCAATTTCAAAACTTAACTCTCCCCAAACAGTTCAGCACGATCTGCACAGGTTTGCAGGCCTTTACATGCCGTTTAGATTTCTACAACAGCAGCAGTATGTCCAGTATAACCAACTCTTTACATATGCATGCATCCCTACCTCATCATCTTTTTTTTTTTTTAAATCTATACTGTACTTCTCAGACTCTTGCATCAAAATCGTTCATCATAACCCTAATAATTAAACAGCTCAGGAATGTCAGCTGCTAGGCTTCTCACACAGGACTCTACCTTTGAAATGAAGACACCTGGTTCATGAATCCCAAATGGGTGGCTTGAATGGTCACTGCCTCCTACGATGCTGAGTCCCAGGGGACCACCTGCTTTTACAAGGTGAATTTCCTTGAGGGAACAAGAAGCAGAGTCAAGGGGAATAAGGGCTATGACACAAGCACCACAAACACTGAAAAACATGGAGTCAGGTATGTTTTGCATGAGTGAGCGCAAGGACAGACAGGACAAGAGGGTTCCCTATCACTTCTCAATGCCCCAATAACGCAGTGGGCCAGCCCTCATCAGACTACCAATTTTTAAAATGAAAAATACCCAAGATCACACTACCCCAGATTCCAACAGACTCACTCACCTCAATGGGATATTGATCCTCCAGGCCTTTAGACTGATGGCTCCTTTGCAGCGAAGGCGTCTCCTCCGGTGGGCTCTCCCCATGGCTGGGAGGCGGTGGTGGGGAGTGCATGCGCACTCGTGGCACGCCTGGTGAGTCTCCCTCGCTGGGCTGCTCTGCACCCTCTCTCTCTACCAGCAGCACGATGGTGGGGGAGGATGCGGTAAGCAGCGCTACTGCCTGATCATGCCTGGCTTCTGTCATGTCTACCCCATTGATCTAGAACAACCCGCAAACTCAGCGTCAGATCATCACCCGAGTATACTCTGGCATTTTAAGCACTTCCCATCTTGCTGGAACACTGCCCCTTCTCAAAACCCTGTTCCCCAGAGCACTCTGTAGCTCACCCCACTCCTTCCTACCTGGCAAAGGGACACAGGCACCTGCTCATTCCCAGCAGACCACAACCCTCTTTCAAGACAGCTTACCAGCCCCTTTCCCACCTTCCCTCTACACCTCCAAGCCCTAGCAGCATCAGTGATGCTCCAGGGGACCGTGAAGACCAAGTACAATGCTCCACCTCCAGGAGCACTACAAACCTAGCTATTGCCCAGACTATGTTGTGGCTCACTCGTTACCAGGAGAGTACCCATCACTCCTCCTTGGCTTTGCAAGCCAGCTTTCCTACTGGGTCACGATAAAACAAGCCCAGAACGTTTCATCAAAGCAATGGGTCCAAAGATCTCAACACGGGAAGAAGACAAAACCCTGCTTCCCAGAAGTGATGCCACAGCACACTAACGTGCCAGAGCATCAGCTGCCCTTGCACTAGGCCATCTGCCCTTAGCAATCAATCTCGAAGCCCAGACACAGGCACCGAAGAGCCTGATCCGATGTGCGACAGGACCTGCACTGGCCACTGGGCTGCTGTCCACCCATGCTGGGCAAGGTCACGGCACTCTGGTGAAGATGGCAGTTTTAAGCCATAAAATGTGTACCCCAGGTATAAAGACTTGGAAGCACTGAGAAAGAGACTTTGTCAGTCCACTGTGACTGACTGGCTGACACAGAAGAAAAACTAGAATTCTTTTGGACAAGAAAACATTATCCAATTTGCTATGCCAAACAATTTCAAGAATACAACTACAGTTGTCTTGTGATATCAGTGAAAGATACAATGCTTCAGACAAATAGGTGCTTCCAGTACATACAGAGAAGCAGCAATGCCATTCATACAAGGCACTGAAGAGAACTCATCTGAAAAACTGTATACAATTCTCACCCTTCACGCACAAAAAAAAATAAAAATCTAGTGTAAGTTAACAAGATGTGCAGAGAAAAGCTGCTATGACAGGCAGGGGAACAGAGAGCCCTTCCTACAAAATTAAGGTTTAAAAGAACTTGCCTAGAAACTCAAAGGACCAGAAAGGATGTGATTGTTCTCCATGAACCTACGAGTGACAGAATACTGAGAAGAGAGCCAAGCTAGAACACCACTGCCAAAAGGGCAAAACTTGCCACGAAAAAGTTGAAGTTGAAAATGAAAAAGCTTATTTTCCTTCGGCTCTGGAAAAGCTTTCCAAAACGAACAATGAGGACACAAAAACAACAGTTCTTAAGATGGAGTTTGATCAGCTTACAAAACAATAACGTGACTTTGTAACAGCCACAGCAAGTGGATTTTGTAGCCTGCTTCCTCAGTGTCCGATTCCTAGAAATACTACACTCACCAGCCCCTCCCAAGAAAGCAGTTTCTGGACGAAGCTGCCTGCACGGAGTCTGACGAGGCTTTGTGCAGAACCTCCACAAATACCACCACCATGCTCACCTGCCCCATTCCATCCACACTCAAGTACGCTATTCCCCTTACGACATGGAAGAAGATAGCCAAGACAGCCCTGTGTTGTGGTGGACATGAACAGGAAGCTCTCGGCCGCACAGCATCTCCTCTGCTCAGAGGACTGCCCTCAGAGGGACACCTCTGGCACCAACCATAGAAGACAAACAGAAGTACGCGAAGGCACGCCAGCCCGCACATGCGTGCAGGTAGAGGAAGGATGTAAAGGTACCTGGCTGCTGAGTGCAAGGGACAGGAAAGATCATAAATTAAACACACAGGTGCGTAAACCTTACCGAAACGCAGATAACAGAGACAAGACTCAGGACACTCACGGATGGATCATTAAAGGAATCATCCACATGGTAACATTAAAGAAGTGGGACCAAAAACTTGGTAATCAATATGCAGAGGAAATCAAGATTATAACGGGTTATCAGAACAGCTCTCACAGGAAAGAGCAAACTTGCTACAGGGAGTTTTAAGGGGGATTGTGGGAATGCGCAAAACTTATTATGGGATGTTTAGCAGAAGGATGGCAGGTGGGAAAGGGGAGTGGCCAAGGAGAAGACGGGAGGAACAAGCATGGGAAAGTGGAGAGGGTGGAGAACAAAAGAGGCTGATCACACCGAAGCAGGCTGCTGGTCAGTGTGCTTGTCTGGCCAAGCCCTGTGCCTGATCACCATAGTCTGCTCCATCTCTTTATCAGACTCTGTATTTACTGTGAGGGTTTGCTCTCTACTCTGGGTAAGTATGCAAGATCTACTAGTAAAATTCCAGTTGGCCTAGCCAGCAAGTGGAATCCAAAACGTGGAAAGACCTAACAGCTGGCCCAGAAACTGGATAAAAGGCTCAGCATCTGACCAAAGAGCCTTGAAGAATTTCATGCTTGGGCCAGAGACTGCAGAGACCTCCAAGCGTATTTGTGTGAGCTGAGTGAGGGAGTATACGTGCATATTCCACCAGCAAACCTTAAACCTGATGAGCCAGAGCGTAGGAACAGGGTTGTCTGTGTTGTTCATGCCCTGTGAGGGCTGTTTGTGTTCATGTGTGTGCCTGCAAAAGTACTGCCCTCCTCCTTGTCTGTGTAAATTTGTGGCCAGCCATGTCTGCAGTGTGTTTCATGTTTGGAATCTGCACTTAGCTTTCCTGATGGCTGGACTTGGGAACAGGAAAAAGTGGCAGCTTTGTGTCCAGCGGACTGGGAAGGGAGGATCCTTGGGTCCTCCCATCTGCCAGATACACCAATTTTTAACAAAGATGACATGCAGAGGAGACTTGGCCCTTCGGTTCTTGTCACCAGATGAAGGCCCAAACGCACTCCACAGACAGACCTGCTGTAGCAGCACGCACTTTTGACTTCACACGTTTCCCCTATGTTATTTTTCTGCAGCTGACAAGATGATGAGAATGGTCAGATGAAAAGTATACGGTGGTACTTCCCCACACTAGCAAGCAGGGACAGGGGAACTCCCCAGGTCAGAGGCATATCATATACAACAGCCCTTGATGGCATTTTACTCATTAACTTCTCCATTAACTGGCAATCACATTGCCTTCCCAGCTTTTGGACAGCTAGTTTTCAGTGGCCTTCATCACTATGTCTCTGCTTAGCAAGAGAACACGGCCAGCCAGTGCAGTGTGGCTATCTAAGTGCCCAGAGGAAGGGAAAGAGTGTCATCGTCCTTTCCCAGCTCCACGCATTTTCCCGTGTGCCAGGGAGTTATATTATTCTGGTAAATCTCTTAGTGATCAGACTGTTCTCAGTTAGGACCCCCATGTGTCACCTAGTGCTACTACTGTCCTAAATCTCCCCCAGAATCAGTTTTCTTCAGTCTGCTCCCAGTTCTGCCCCACAAAACTCGCTGCCCTTAGCCATTGCTCCAATTCAAGCACCCTCTCTGCTAGATTCCCAACCCACAACTCAAACTCTCCAACACTGACCCCTTGCAGCCCCCTACCCGTGTCTTCCACTACCAAAATGACTCTCAAGACACACCAGAATACAGGGAAAGCTGGAGAGTTAGTAACTGGTTTGTGTCGTGTTAACTTTGAAGAGAGATCTAGGCTGGGCTCTTCAATCCGTGTACTCAAAGCTCCCTTAGGAAAGTAAAAGGAGCTATCCCAGTCCTTCCCCTGCAGAGGAGTCCAGGATGATTTAGAGCACAGGGGAAGAGTATGAAGCTGTGCTGTATTTCTTTTCCTAAGAAAACAAAAATTCTTTGGCAAAGTGAGAACTGAGGCATGACTAGGAGACTGCTGCTTTGGAAACGGGCTTCTGCCCGCTGGGGGTATGAAACCGCCTGTACCCCAACGGGGACCCTCCTGCTTTGCCCATGCAGATACAGGGGAACACACGCAACCTGCACTGCACATCCCAGGAGTCATCACGTCCTGAAAAGCTTGCCAATAAAAATGGGCAGCCACTGCTTCAAAAGAGTTGTGGTGAACAGGGAATGTAAGTGATGCTATGCAGGCACCGCTCTGCGGTGAACACTCTCACACCACCCAGTACCACCGGGCCAGGGCAGCCTCATCGCTCTGACGCAGCGCTAGATTTCCCCAGAGACAGAACGGAACCCACACAGCCACTCATGCATCGCTTACTGCAAGCGGGTATTCTCGAGGACAAACACCACCGAGAAGATATGAGAGGCCTCAGGATCTAACACCACCACTGCACAGGTATCTCACTTAGCAGGGAACCCCACACGCAGGAGAGGCAGAATGGGAACTGCTTCCAGGAGGCACAGCTGTTGCAGAAGCGACCGCCAGACGCCTGCTGCAAGGCACAGAAACTCTGCGAGTAGTCTCGACTAAGGAAGCGTTCTCCTGGAAGATAATGATTTGTTCCTACTTTCATCGTAACTGAGCACAAGACTTGAGCAGCAGCTGATGCTCAGCACCAAACCTTTTAATTCTACATACACTCCAGCACAGGTAACATCCCCGAGAGCAGGGGACCATGCTCTAAAGCATGGAAGTATTTCCCACCCATGCAATAACACCGTGCTCATCATCGCAGCGCAGTGTGTCAGACGACTAACGGCAGCAAGGCTTTCATCCACATCAAAATCTTACACAGGCCCTGAGACCACATTTTGCAGTCTGCAGACACTGCAGGCTATTACTAGGGAATTAGATCTGCTTTTCCTACGAAGCTGCCCACAGATATAAATAGAGCTGCTAATGGGGGGTGGAGACAGGTTTGACTTTTGACTCTATTCTGAGACCTTGCTTCTCCTTCTTGCCACAGGTAGAGCAAACCAACACCACATGACAGGCTGTGTGCCTGCAATTACGCCTCTCAGTCATGCCTCTGTACCAACGGAGCATCAAAAGATGAGCAGAACCAAAATAATTTAGGCTGTCTGGCAACAATCAGGGTCAGGGCTCAATTCTGGGAGGAGGGGGGGAGCACTAGCAAGGAGGGAGAGATGCTGTACCAGTTCAAGTCTCCTGCCAAGATACGAATGTCAGACCCGGGCCAGAGCTCCACTACAATTTTGTGCCAGAGCAAATACAACACAGCCCCCAGCCTAGGGATAGAGCAGACAGAAGCCAGCACTGACAAGGCTGTATCAGTGTTTACTCACGCCAGCTCTGTGGTAACACGTGCTCTTACCACAACAGCTAGATCAGAAACCCACCACCAGCACCAGGATGCAGGAGCTTTCACTTGGAGGCAGCATGCGAGCTTGGGAAGAGGATGAAGGAGACTCAGCAGACTCTCCCCGCAGGACGGGGAGCAAGTGACATTGCAGAGAGGCTTGAGGTTAGAGGCAGCAGCAAGATCCATACCACTGGCACAAACAGGAAGGGAAACTGGGGCCAGAGTTTCAAATGAGAGCAGAGGGAAGCACTGGGGTGCCGTGCTGTGGCAGAGCCCTCCGAGGCTGTCCTACAAGGCTCTGCAGGGACAACAGGCTAGGGCAGCACTGTCGTATCGTCTCTCTCCAGTACAGCCCGGACTGCCTCACGTCGTGTTCCTGTGGGGAAGCACTCACGCAGTGCTTGGGGAAAGGGGAGGTATTAACTGCACCCACCACCAGTCACAGGCAGGGGCACAACCACCAAGATTAAATGCTCTCCCAGCAGGCTCAGGAGCTGAAAAAAGGACCCCCAAAATCCAGCCTCAATGACAGAAAAACAGCCCTTGTACGAGGAAGAGCGGGGAGCTCAGTCAGACCCCTTCCCTCCACACCAGCACTCACCGAGATGACCCGATCTCCTACGTGCAGGATGCCGTCACGATGGGCTGCACCACCCTCTGCAATCCGTGAGATAAAGATCCCCTGAAACACAGTCACAAGGGTCAGAGCAGCCCGTGCTTCCCCTCACCAGGGCTTGGCTTTCCAGAATCTTTCCTGGACACCGGGCAGGTTTCAGCCCCTTCCCCTTCGCAGACCCCTCCCCTGCACTGGCACTTCCCATTTGTTCCCCACTCCACACAAGCCCTCTCCTGCTTCTAGAGCCATCTGCAAANCCCCCAGCTGCAAAGACTTCACATGGCTGAGAGCCCAGAATATGTGTCAAGAGGACAGCAGCAAGATTAAATGTCGCTGGCAGGGATTGTGAGCCCCAGCCCCACCTACTTCTGAACTTCTCTCCTTCCCTGACGCAAGAGTAGATTCTGGCCCACCAGCCCAGGGCCATGCTGCACTGCTGCGTGCCCACAGGTGAGGAAGACCCTGTGCTGCTCCCACAAGCAGTGCCGAGACTCGGGGACGAAGCACCTTCCTTCCCAGGAAACCATTACTGACCGTGTCGCCAGCCCGGTAGGGTGTGGAGCCTTTGCCACCAGCGATGCTGAAGCCCAGGCCTTTCTCGTTGCGCACGAGGCAGGTGGAATATCGCTCTGTGGGAGGGACCCCCTCGGGGCGTTCTGGGAAGCGCAGACCACCTCGCCTCTCCCGAGGGCTGTAGTCATCCTCCGGGCGCAGCGGAGTGACAGTGATGGCATTCTCCGGCTCCACCATCCGCTCCCGCAGAACTGTCATGGAGACCGAGCTTCCCGAGCCACGCAGAGCTTCCACCGCCACGTGATGCTCAGCACAGTGCAGGGACACGCCGTTCACCTGGGGACAGACAGAGCCAGGTGCCACCCTTACTTCCATGGGGAGTTCTTCCAAGAGCTGCACAGATGGCTCCAACCTTAGCCACTGCTGCCCAGCGGAAGCACAGCTCGCTCCCTGCAGAGCCCGGCCAACGCCTTGTTCCCACAGGAGCTCCCACAGACCTCACCCGTGGCCCGCAAGCGAGTCTGTGCTGTGGGAGGCTCCCACAGCAGTGCTGCCCGTCCCAGGCCAGGGCAGCCCCCACCAAGCACAGTGAGGGCCCGTCCAGAGGAATTCTTCCCCTGCAGGGAGCTCCAACACCCCTATCACCTGCATCATCCCTGCAGGCAGCAAACTCCCAGACAGACAACCACCCACCCAGAACCATCTCCCCTAATCAATCTCAGCACAACTCAGGTCGACAAGAAGGACATCTACCTCCTCGTACCCTGAAACATCCATTTCCTTCCCCTCCACGCAAAACCAGTGAAGTACTTGCAGGGAGGGCAGCGGGTTCTGCAGCTCTCAGGGAAGCCACCTGATTCCCTACACTCTTGCTTCCCTGATTTCAGCAAAAAAGTCCTAGCACATTAGAAAACTGAGGAAATGCAAAGTGAGGGCCCATGAAGCTGAAGAATCTTCTTTTCACAGCAGCTACCTCACTTAATATTAACGCACACTTACAGGAAAGATTGTCTGGCGCTCATCCTGAAAACTAGATGTTCAAATCTGTTTCCTCCACTTCATGGCCTTTAGGGTTTCTTCCCACCGTGGCCTTCATTACCGAGCAACGCTCCATAGCCCTTCTCTAGCACTAAAGAGATATTCCTTACAACTCACAGCCAGTGAGAATGGAACCCATGTCTGACGTGTCTCAGCCATGTCTTACTGGTGGACACAACACAGACTTTTAGAAGGAATACGACAAATCTCTGAGCTATGTTGTGA
>Ga0065711_1044858_pt1 | contig 13835 bp, 15 predicted proteins | sample Hoacrofraction12_FD_59098 | JGI IMG/M metagenome (GOLD analysis project Ga0065711, IMG submission 59098) | Hoatzin crop microbial communities from Cojedes, Venezuela - Epithelial fraction 12 v2 (version 2) | ecosystem: Host-associated > Birds > Digestive system > Esophagus > Crop | place... | reverse complement strand
TTTTTGCTTTTAGGATGCATTCACTAAGAATGTATTTGGAAGCTGCTCAGAGCCTTAGTTACTCAGGGGGAAGGCAGTGCAGTCTAATGGGAAAGACAATGGTCTAGCACATCAAATGTGCAGGTGGCTCTGGATGTATTCCTGCCCCATGCCTCAGTTTTCCACCAGTGGAAAGGTCCCGGTAGTAAAACTGGCCTTTTTTATAGTACTTTCTGTTCAAGAGAGAAAGGAACTGCGTGTTATTACTTCTACAAATTGTGCATTGCTTTAGGAAAATTCCTCTTCTGAGGAGGTTGCTGGGGCCGTGGGCTGGTGACCAAAGGCAGGAGCAGAGTGGGAGGTGCAGCCCCGAGCGAGTTCCCAGCCGGTGCCCGGAGTGGTGACTGCAGCAGGGACAAGCTCTGAGCTGGTGCTGGAGCAGTGACCATGACGTGCAGACAGCTGAGTCTTCTTGCCCATCCCAGAAGCCATTTCAGCAGAGGCGTTCCAGGCAGTGCAAAGCTGCAGAATTTAGAATAACTGGAGTTGTAAAGTTTTTGTGTAAAATACAGAAGAAATTAATTTCTATAGAAAAAGCTTGGGAAAAGAACACAAATTCTCTCTTTATATATCTTAATAAGATCACTGCAGTTAGTTATGTGGATATATATATAGTGCTTCACTGCACATTGAATTGTAATTACTTGATGTTACATATTCTAAATGAAGTAAATTTATTTTTGAAGTATTTGAGAGTTTTACAAAGCACTCTGAAGGATTGAAATGCACCACTAAGAAAAGAATTGCAAATGTTGCTTTCTTCATTAATATTAATTTTTAAATAAAATATCTCGCCTGAAAGTTTCTTTCAAGCGTTTCATCATTAGGCTTTAGGGAGTGGAGAATGGAATATTTTCTCCCCACCATTTCAGTTTCACTTTTTCTTATTTGTACTCATGTCTTTGTTCAAGAGCGATGCAGTACATCTGTCTTTTCCTGCCGAAGAGAGGCAGATCTGTCTCTCCAGCTGCCTTTGGGTGAAGGGGGCGGTGGAGCTGGTTTCCCGTGCTACAAACCTGCCGATTCCCGAAGGGGAGAGATTGCCCTTTCCTGTGCTCTCGCTGCAGTTTCAGACAGCTGCTGGGTCGGTGCCATCCTTGCCAATCACAAAATCAACAGGTTAATGTTCAGGGATTATAGCTTCATGCCCTCTCACCGTATACCTCATAAATATTCCTACCTATGCCCCAACATATGGCAGCTACACACATCTGTGTTCACCATTCTCCTGACACCAGGGCCGGGGGCATTATTTTGGTGACTTTTTAAAGGTGTTTTTCAGCAGAGGTGTTTAGGAGAGAAATACAGTGAGGTCTTTGTGAAAAAGTCTTCTGAGGAGAACGTGGAGAGATAGATTGAAATGACAATCAGAATGATAATCTCCTAGGGCTGCGATCATCTGGGCTAGCTAGGGCTGTTCTGCTCCCTGGTTCCATAGCAGCCTGTCGGATGGACTGCTAGGAAGCGACACTACCTCGTCTGCTTGCCTGATCACTGCTCTTTTTGTTTTCTGCCCCTCTGTTACCCTGGAACAGTTCTGTCTAGGAGTGTTTTCTAGCAGAAGGTTCTTCTACCTGAAAATCTGTCACCAGTTCTTCTTTTCAGAAGTGAATGACTACAGGAATGCACAAATGGCATACTGAAATGGGCAAAGCCACCTGCAACCATATAGGTTCCAAGATACATGGTGTTACTTTTTGTTCAGAGATGTTGTAGATGTGGTTTCTGCTTGTTAGCTAATATGTCGAGAATACTTTGTGTGGATTATTCTGAGAAAATCTGAATTAAATTTACAGAACAGACCATCCAAGGACTGCTAAAAACTCATGCATAAACGGGCGTGGCTCCAAAGTGCTGTCGATACCAACAGCTTTCCTCTCACTACTCCTGTCCAGCATTAACACTGCCTTTCTTGAGTCCACTGTGGAAGTGGATTAGGCTAAACAGCCGAAAGGCATTCCTAGTGCAGAAGAAGAGTGTCCACACAGCCAGCTGATGCCAAGTAGCTAATGCATTCTACGTTCACACCCTCGCTTATTTTGCAACAGCTTCCCTGTGTAGGCAGGCCCTACATGTTCATGTCATTTGATGGTTAGCGTTGCATCAGTGACATTCCAGATTCTGACCACAATGTTAGTAATGGAAAGTGGTTCATCTTCTAATTCTTCTAATGAAGTGGTAGGCCTTTTTTTTTTTCTTCTGGATGCATCTTTTGCAACTTTTTCTTTCATGTGTCTGGAGTGAATTTCTTCATTTTTTTAAATGTGTGTGATATTCTGCTAATCTCTGATATATGAAATGATGCTCTCTAAGTGTGGAAATTGCCTTTATACAGTACACCATGTGAAACACTGATTGTTCAGCCTTTTTTCTTCCAAAGAGCCAGAGAAGACCCAAGTAATAAAAATGTCCTTTACATATATTTGCAATTTAGTAGCTTGTGTCTGATACATTTTTTACTCGTAAGATATTCCAGTTTTTGTCTTGCTTTGTTCTTACTGTGGCATCCGTAACGCTTTTGCTCTGTTTTCACATGTCTGTCACGCTTTCATGTAGACCTAGAGTTTCCTGGTCATTTAAGTAGTGTGTTTATCAGTTAGGTTTATTTTGAGCAAGCCTTTGGTGTTCAACTTGCTTATTAAGTTTACACGCCATTGTGGGTGATGATAGTTAAGATGGAAGAATATGGCCGCCTTAGATTTTCCAGAAATAGATAGTGGCCCCTCTGAGCTTACTGATGAGCCTTCATGATGTCTTTTTAGGTAAGCTTCATCTCCCCTGGGAGCTTCTTCAGATCTAGTCCGGACTGCAGTGATGAGGAAACTGCTGTTGGAAATGCCATCCGCAGACTTAGAAGCGTGGATGTCTCATGTTTTTTTGCAATAACAGAGGGAGCAAGAAAGCTGACTCTGTGTGTTTGCCTACTAAATTGTTTGAGTTGCACAGTTTATAATCAAAGATATCCTTTCTGTTCACATCTAGAATCATAGAATCATAGAATGGCGTGGCTGGAAGAGACCTTTAAAGGTCATCTAGTCCACCCCCCCCTGCGATGAGCAGAGACATCTTCAACTCAATCAGGTTGCTCAGAGCCCCGTCCAGCCTGACCCTGAATTTTTGATTTCTAAGGACACAGCTCCCACTGCACAATAATCTGAATTTCCCAAAATCTGAAAGCAAAGATGATGTCTTACTCCTCACTTTGAATAGTGTATGAGTTGAAGGTTTCACAGGGCACCTCTGGAGTTTGTTTTGGTTTTTTTCTAGGTGGGATTTGTTGTCATATTTTATTTGTTAGTACACTAAACAGCAAATTGTATCTAGCTTCAAGTGTCTTTCTGTCTCCTTCACTTACACTTCTGTAATGAGTGTCCCATAACATTTCCATCAAATCGTAGTCTCTCTTCATTTTAAGGTCATTCTGGAAAACTGGCATCAACCAGCTCTACCCTGTAGTGAAAGGATAAAATGGGAACAGTATTTCCATTTGGAATGGTGTCTTTTAAAAGGCCTGTAGCTTAGTGGGACAAAATACTGTAAAATATTCAAGGGCTGTGAATCTGATGGCATTCAAGGAGTTTTCAGAGGATTGTTGCTTAGTGCAGGATACTATCCTTTCCTTCCCTACCCTTATTATATAAAGGAACTAACAATTTGCTAATTTGTTCATCATCTAATTTGTCTTTAACACTGAAGGAAAATCAGAATGGCTTATATTTACAGGACCGTCATTTTATTTTGGATTGACCAAATGCATGCCTATGTACTTCTTACACAAGTGTGTGTAAAACAAGGCACATAGGAGGCACTTGTCAGTAAATCACCAGCAAATTGCTTGGCCTGGGCAGGAGCAAGTAAATTTGCAATTGCAATGTGGAGCAACATGTTAGAGGCCACCTTCCTTAGATCAGCTTGTGTATTGCAACACCAGCAAGTAATCAAATTGTAATGCACTTTAATGCAAAGCCTAGTTTGGCTTGGTTGGCAAATTAAGCTATCGCATGCCTCTGGCAAAAGCAGAAAGTCTTTGAACTGTTTGACTGCAGCTGTAGCTTGCACACCTTATTTTCCCTTTTAAAAATCATATTAAACTGTAACCTGCAGCCTCTGCGGTAAGTTTCAAGGAAAATTAAACTGTTACTAACCTTTCTAGCAAAGATAACTGTCTCTAATCAAGCTGAAAAGTCCAGACCCAAATTCCCCTCTCCAAGTTTAGACAGATTCATTGGAGGAAAACTCCGGGGCTTATTAAGTACAAAGATATTACCTCTGACTCAGGAAGTCCTTGGCCACAAATTGCTAGAGACTGGGAGAGTTGGCTAGGAAGGCAGTACTCTGTGCTTCCCCTCTTCTTTTGCTTCTCGTACAACATTTACTGCGGATCCATCCCGGGGGAAGGACACTGGACAGTTGTTCTTGTTTGCTTCTCCAGATGCGAAGTCTAACCTGAATTCAGAGCACTGATGGGTGTGCTGACCCACTCTTCAGCATTGCCCATGGTGGTCTTGGCAGTGTGTTTCATGGAATGCAGTGTTTGGGCTCATTCTCTTCTTCAGACTTGTCCTTGGACCTGCTTCACCCAGTGCTAGCAGTGCCCCAGACTCCTTCTGCTCTTAGAATACAGCTCTTAGATGTGATGATGTCCTTCACCTTCCCCACCTTTCATTATTTTCTGTGTCCTGCTGGCAGGAACACTTGGCATTTGACTTGCCCTCCTAACAGTCATGTTTTTCTTGGAGCTCTCAGAGATAGGATTTTTCCCAGCCTGGATGAATTGCTGTTGTTTCTATAGAGTCAGCAGTACAATAGTCCCTCCTGGGAGCCAAGAACTTGTCTGTCTACTGGCTCCAGCTTACAAAGACTCAGTCCTGCATGCTTAACATTACCCTTTGATTTTTGGGATTAGCGTTTTGACTGATGGCAGGTGAGAAAGCAGAACGGTGCAGCACAAAAGGAAAGAAATCAATTAAGTTTACATTGCAACATTCACTCAGGGCCGGGTTAAGGCAAACTTCTCTGCCTTAGAGGAGCAGGAATTGGGTACAGGACGTTGTTGGCACTGGAAGCAGTGAGCAGACAGCAGTCTGTCATAGAAGTGACAACGACAATGGAGACGGTCTGTCTTTTTAATATGTGTACTATCCATGTTTCGTATAATTCACAATATAGCAGTTAATGTCTCTGCACTATGGGTTTCTTTTTTTTAAAAGTTGGCTTATAGGTTCTCAGTCTCTCTCAGCAGAGTAGGTAAAAACTGAACTAAGGCATATTAGTCACATTTTTATCAAGAGATGAAAGTGATAGAGATACAAAGTACTATCAGCTTTTAATTAAAATTGAATAAGTAAAAAAGAGTTGGCAGTTGCAAAATTCATTATGATGCATTACCAAAAATAGATACCTTTATGAGAATGCAGTTTTATTACAACAGTGGGCACTAATTAGCTGTAAACATCATTGCTTAGATAGCCAGACAGAAAACGTGTTACTAATACTCGTAACACGTTTCAGTTGGCTGGAATGGAAAACTAGAAACTCTTAAGGCTCTTAAAATGCAACCTCTCAGACTACCAAGACAGATGTATGTATTTCTGTTACTTAAGGCAACATCTGAATTTCAGGAACAATAACCTAGTGTTTTCTGCATCTGGTTTTAATTTGCAAGGAAAACTTAATTTTACAAAAATGTAACCTGGCTTAGCTGAAACATGTATGACCCGGTGTTTTTATTCTTCTTTCTACAGAACAGTCAGAGTTGCGAGTTTGATCCTCCAAACTTAATAAAAACCTCTTCCAATATGAGTTTACATGTACAGACCTACAGTTTAGAGCACTTTACTGACCAGTTCAGAATGTATGTGTGTCTTGCATAATCTCTGCAAAATTTACAGTAATTGAAAAAAGTTATTTTCCTCTCTCCTCCTGTAATCTAGAACATCAAGCAATAACAACAAATCTGTGGGTGGTTTATCTGATTTATGCTAATTTGCTATTGACATGTTTGAGGTATCACTTGCATCATCCCAATCCTGCATATGTATTACTAAAAATATTAGCTGCTTATGAAAAGGAAGCATTTTAAATAATTATTCGCTTGTGCTGTGATAACCTCTTGAAACCAGGGCCCCAGTCTGGTAGACTGCATACAAAATCATTGCAAATGAAGTGCAACCTGAAGTGTTTAAGATAAGCTTGCAGCAAGTGGACAATTTGAATCCAGGAAGAGTAATACATCCCACCTACAAGGAGTGGGTCTCTACTAATGGAATTTCAGTGATGAAGCGTGAGGCATCTAAATCACCTCCAAAGCCAGTACGAGAAAGAGGTAAACCCAGCCTGTGATTTAGCTCACACTATTTAGAGACCTGAGGCCTTTGGGGAGACTCAAGCGCTAGTACCCAAGCTTGAGCTTGTATTTTCAAACCTGGATGCTTCAGCATAGTCTCCTAAATTCTTACGTCTATACCTGAGGAAGCAGGCACAGAAGTGATGAGGGAAGTGGTGGCTCCATAGCTGTCAGAAGGTGCTGTGCGAGGTGAACACTCGCCCAGAAGAGGCCACTTACATGCCTAAATTGGAGTGCTGAGCTTTGAAAGTAAAATCACAGGCACAAGCCTCACATTTTAAAACTTTACCCACCTTTCTTGGCACCTACATATTGATACACAAAAATTATCGTCCTTTGTAAACAATCACCTGTCCTAGATCTTTCTAGTACTGCTGCGTTGTGATTTCATTGACTGACGTGATGTGCTGGTCCACTGGAACTACTTGCCAAATTCATGAGTTGAAACAAAGTACAACATGGAAAAATGTGAGTTTCCAGATGTTTACGTCAGGGAAGATTAGAGCTGCAGTATGTCAAAATTTGCAGATACATGAATTTTAGGAAATTCTGAATCTCTTGTTCTTTGTTGGTGTTACTCATAGGAAAAAAAAACAGTGTGGTATTTAAGTAGAGCAGCCCATGCAGAAGCTGTCGCCTACCAATGACTGGAATATTGTTTAGCCTTGCTGTCTCAGTGGGATTTCACCCATTGCTTTGTATTTCAAAAGCTTTAGTAAAAAACCTACTTTTACCCTCAAAAGCTGTGTTTTCTTCAAAATGCTGTGTGTTTATGATAAAATAAACCTTATATATGAGCAATCTAAGAATAATATGTGACAGGTTTTCTTTTCTGAGAACTGGTAACTGATGCAAGTCTTTTTCTGATGTCTATACCATTGCGCTTTGGGTTTTTACAGTTAAATTGTGTCCACTTATTCCTTCTGATTTGCGAATGTTAACTTTTGTTAGAGGGTCAGTGTCTGATAAAGGTATGTTAATATTCTTGGAGATGAAAGCCTTAAAATTATTGTAGACATTGGACATTTGAACCCCTTTTCCCCCTGCATCCACACCCTGTTGATTGAATGAGGCCTTAGTAACAGAAACAGAAATGCCCTTGATGCTTGCCTGAGTATTGCCTAAGTGTTTGCAGGAGTACCTGGGTCAGAAGCATTCCTGAATGCTTGGAAAACTCTTGATCTATTGGAATGGAGAGAAGGGCAAGCTCTGTTAAGGAGGAAGGGAAAATATGCAAATAAAACCGGCATAAGGAGAGGTGCTGTGGTGGAGCGATGGCTGCAACACTGATGCCAAGAGTACTTTGACCAGAGATGTGCTGGCTCACATGGCAGTGTGCTCAGTCTAGACTGGGTGTGAGAGACTGTGATTGCTCCAAGAGTAATGTCTGCTGTTATCATCCGGAAGGTGATGGCATTATACAGGCATGCAGGACTGACCGTAAGTTAGGACACACTGGTTGTTAACAGATGTGGAAGACTGAATACCAGGGATGCAAAGATGCAAAGATCGGCTGATAGTGTGGAATAGCAGCAAAGGGAACCAAGGCTGAGACTTTGTAGAAGGCAAATCATGAAGTAACTCTAAACCCTCCGTGTTCACTTGTGTTTCCCGCTGCTCCCTTGGCAGTCAAGGCCAACACAGGCCACTGAAGGATTTCATGCTCTCCAAACCCTGTGTTACAGAATCACAGAATCACAGAATGTTAGGGGTAGGAAGAGACCTCTGTGGGTCATCTAGTCCAACCCCCCTGCCGAAGCAGGGCCACCTACAGCAGGCTGCACAGGACTGCGTCCAGGCGGGTCTTGAATATCTCCAGAGAAGGAGACTCCGCAACCTCCCTGGGCAGCCTGTGCCAGTGTTCTGTCACCCTCAGAGTGAAGAAGTTCTTTCTCATGTGTTGCTACAGTGCAAACTAGCTTGTGCAGCTAGAGAGGACAATGTTCTGTTTAGCTTGGGACACCTTGAGGACTACATCTCAGGGCGCTGCTGCAAAAACATTGCAGAACTACCCCAAAGGAATGGAAAGTTATGGCAGGTGTGAAGTTTGCTATTAGCAGATAAGATTTAAAGATAAACAAATGCATTCAGCTGAAAACCTCGATTCACAATAACAGAGCAAAGTTAGGAAAAGATAACCTGTATACATTTATTAAGGTTATACTTATTAACATATACCCTCCTTAGCTGCTCCTGTGTCTCAGCTTTTGACTCTGGCTGATTAGTTTCTGGATGGAACCCTGGGCTGGTGCGCCCCTGGGTACGCAGAGTTGCTTACACCTTGCCTTCTTCTTCTGGTAAAGGTGGGGACCTGCATCTTCTCTAGCTCAAGGTGGATTTCTTCCTGTTTGCCCCTCATTCCCTGGCATTGGGCCATCAGGTGTTTTCTGGGAGATTTCAGTATTTCATTCTGCCCCTCCTCCTTAAGGTTACTTCAGTAATGTTTCTGTTGTCCATCTCAAGTAACACTTTCTTGGCTTTTGTTTTTCACTAATTATAGTCTTGTTAAAATACAGTGCCATCACTTGACAAATGATGCGTTATGATAAATAGTACAAATTCCTTTTAAAGTACATACTGTGTATACAGGCTGTATAGAAAGCCCATTTATGACATTCAAACTCAAACTGATCTTCAGGGTAGGACTGCCAAATCTGCTAAAGCTCCAGCTCATCCTTTGTTAGATTTTGGGGACTCATCTGCATGTTGCTGTTTTTCGATGAACTAGAACAGGGAAAACCAAAGGCTTTGCATATATTCAGGGCAGCTTGCTTTTCTTCCCAGCCCTCCTTTCTAGCGTTGGCTATAAATAGCCACACACACACAAGTGGTTACTATTTAAAAATGCACATTCTCTAGCAGAGACTACAGTACAGTATTTTTTGCAGTATCTTGTTCAGGGAGCGGTACAGAAATATGTTGTAGCATCTTAGATACCATTGTGAGATAATGCTTGACAAATGCTAGATTTTATTTGCTTATTTTAAGTATTTGCTATCTATATTAAATATTAAATGAAAATTGTCTTGTTTCCCCTTACAGTTTGTTATCGATCAGATAATGAAAATGAGGCCATTGAACAAATCGATGAAGATATAGCCGTGACTCAGAGTCAGATGAACTTTATTTGTCCCATTACACAGGTATGCTATTGCTGCTACTCTAATCGCTTGGGAAATAGATATTTCGTATCCTCCATTGGATTGTTTATTACAAACCTGCAATACTTGTTAAAAATCAGGCAGTGCATATTATAAGTATTATCAGAGAAGAGCAACATTGCTTGGGGAAAAAGTCCATGTAAGTAGGGATGCAGTTTGCCATGCCGGACCTGACCCCTTAATTTCAGTGGAATGCCGTGTACGACTGGCAAACACACTTTCTGCTGTTTTAAGTAAAAAAGAAGCATTTTCATATTTTTACATAAAAAGAAGCATTTTCATGGGCATTATCGGTTCCTTTAAATCAAACCTTATTGTTTACAGATGGAAATGAAGAGGCCAGTTCGAAACAAAATCTGTGGACATACTTATGAAGAAGATGCCATTCTAAAAATTATCCAGACTCGAAAGCAGCAAAAGAAAAAAGTCCGGTAAGCTAACAAGAATGTGTGGAAAAGCTATTTGCTTTGCTGTGTAAGTGGAATTTTACTCCGCTTGTTCTAGGAAATGTATTTGGATTGGCACGGCTGCAGGAAGTAATCCTTCAGCGTCTGCCCAAGTCACAGTCTCTTCATTAGTACTGTACACGTGAAGGAGCTTTTCTTTTTAATGAAAACAGTGTGTAAGGAAATACTCAGGAAGTACATGGGAAAGTTACAGCTACTCCTGGTACCTGCACAACAGAAGCAAAGACATTCCATATAGCCAGGAACAATAAAAAGAAGCTTCAGCTTCCTAAAATTTAGTTGCTCATTTTGTTCTTTCTGATTATTGAGCAAGCCCTGAAGTTAATGAAAAAAAAACAAAACCCGTCTCCTCTGTGCACCTTCTTTTGCAGTTATATTCCAAAACAACTGAGAAATATTCAAACACTTAAATGAATGTTAAAGTAACAAATAGTAAAACACCACTTTTTAGGTGGTACAGAGTTTAGGAATGATCAGACAGAGCTTTAGGAATGATTAGACAGGATTGTGCAGTTCCTGCTACGATGCAATTAAATAATTCTTACTTTATATCATTAAAGCAGCCTGCCATTTTCCACACAGGACATTTTTTTTGAATGAAAAGATGTTTGTTGAATTTTTAAACCTGAAATTCTCCCCGGTAAGTTCCAAATTTAGGATGGTTTTGATTCAAAAAAAAAAAAAAAGAAAAGAGAAGAAAAGGGGCTCAAACACTTTTTAGAGCAAGCGTAGAGGACATATCATTTCGTCATTAATTTCATATTTGTTTTTACACCATATATGCTAGAGCCTTATGCTTTGGGGTTGATGACCTCATGGAAACTTACCAGTTGTGTGGCCTTTTTAATAAATGTGCAGTTCGCAGCGGCTCAGGAAGGTCTGTCAGAGACTAGCAACTTGATTTCCCCAAAGATAATGCCACAGGCAGCTTACTTCCTCCGTCCGTTGCTCTTGCGTTTCCGTTAGACTCTACATACTCTGCCATGGGGATACGAAGGTGGAGAGGAACTTTTTATTCCAGGCTCCTTCCTGGCTACGGGAAAGCACTGCTATGCAGTCAAGCACAGATTGGGATGTCCAGCCACTACCTTTGTATCAAGGCAGCTGGAAGAACAAGACAGAATTACCTTGCCTCTGTTATGAGCTTTAGGGAGAAAAAGTGGAGTGGGTGCAATTTACTGGGAACAACAACAAAACCAGTAATGTGGATGGACAGAAACTTGGCTGGAAAAATGAACAGGAGTTGGGAAATAACTCACAAGTTGTAAAGAAGAAAGCGAGTACTCTGGAGGATAGGGACAGGCTAGGAAGCATGTGCTCAACAGCCCAAAACCCCAACAAAAATACCTTCTGCAATACAGAACTGAAGTTAGGGTGTTTGTATCTAAATAATTCTCTGCGTTGTTAAATTCATCAGGAAAATGTCATGGTAGTAGAGACTGTTGTGGTGAATCAAAAGTTTCAGCACTGCTGAAAAACTAATAAGGTCACATGATTGAATTTTTATTTTACATTTTAAGAAATTAAAGACTTGGAGAAAATATAAAGAAAATCAAGTAAGCTGTACAACATTTGGCTTTAAAAGCTACCTTATACCCAAAATGAAGTTATTTGTGCAGTCTGAATCCTGGCAGTTCTCAATTTTGAGCTTTTAGCTTGCAGCTGTACTATTTTTGCAGTAGTTTCTCCGGTATGCTAGAAACGCACAAGCACAGCAATAACTCGGCTTCTCTGTAACTAAGTGAAGACAGACTGCTTGGTTTTCTCTGCCCAATCTCACCGATCTGCTGTAATTTTAACCTTTCTTGTGAAAAAGCAGCCAGTTTTGAAAAACGGTAGTCTGCTGTGGTGGGAAGAGAGGCCAGCTGGTGCGACAGGTTCCCCATTTGAGTACCCCCTTCGCGTGGGCACTTCACTGCGCTCCTGCCAGCACTGTTCAAGTGGAAGCAGATATCTTGATAGAGCAGCGTCGTGGTTAGGGGGATCCTCTCTACCCTGACTCTGAAATCAAAGCCGTTGCTCATTCTGGAGTTACAGAAGTGGCTGTTTCCTCACATGTACTTTCCAGTTGGAATCCGCGAGATCCCTTCGGTGCACTTGGCAGTGCGCTGGCTGGATGTCAGCCCTTCAGCTGACGTAGGCACAGCCACCGGGTTTGTGCTGATAGACTCAATAGATTCCTTTAGGCAACTCTTACGTGTCTCGGTTTGCTCACTATTTTCCGCTGCCTGGAAGGACATAGTAATCCTTTATGCCTACAGGAAACGTGGCAAGCTTTCTGAGCACTTGTTATTCATTAATCTGGCAAGCTATTGCTCTAATAAGATGATAAATGAGAAAACTGAGGCACAGAGCAATTAAGTGACTTATCCATGACAAACACAATAAGTTGTGGACAAATCTGGAATAAAAGCTGTGAGTACTGAGGGTAAACAAGTGCAGCGCCTCAGACAAGAGTTACTTCTAATAGAGGAAAAATTCAAGAGAAGTGTTATTTCTGACTGCAGGTACCATCTGTGCATGTTTGGGCCACTGCCAAAGGAAAATGACCTTTCGTCCCTGAGTATCTTTCACCCTGCTGTCTTTATCTGGCTGTTTCAAGTAGTTGCAAGACATTTTCTATTTGATTGTCATTTAGAGGCTGTTTGTTTGACCCCATCTCTCCTTTCTGTGCTTTCTCAGTTCATAAAAGGACAGGTAAATTTTTACACCAGCTAGAAAGTCCACTGATTCACCAGTCAGCCTTTGCAAGTCTCATTCTCTTTTGTCTGTTCCCCTAGAAATTAATTTCTGTATTTATCTATCAGTGAAGATTGTACTATTCCACTGTGGATTAGTAAGGTAAGAGGTAGTTACCTGCAGTTTCTAAAGGACTGCAAAGAGAGGAGGCAGCACAGAGAGATGTCCTTGCAATGGGAGTATCATTACCGATGCAGGTGGCTTGTGTACGTGAAACAGAGAGTGATCTACAGGTGAGAGGCTCTGTCTCCTGCTGTGTTCCTTCCTTTCTTCAGCTGTTGATTCCCATTAGTTTAGATAAATGGATTTATTTTTCCCCACAGAAAGCTGGTGAAGAGGAAAAGAGGTAACAAGGAACTGACAGAGAGTGTGAATCCCAGATAAATACAATAAATCAGCAGATGTTATGTAAAAGCCTATATCTGACAAATACAATTCTTCCTATTTAATGGAGTCTCTTTTCTTTCTAACAGATGCCCTAAAATTGGCTGTAGCCATGCTGATGTAAAAGGATCAGATCTTGTGCCAGATGAAGTACTTAAAAGAGCGATTGACAGTCACAATAAACAAAGCTGGTCAACACTGGAGAAGTCACCTGGATACGCTGCTGCCACAGAAAAAATTTGTTATTAGAGGTCTTGTGAGATAAGCTGCTGATTGTAAGTAGGTTGTGTAACTGATTGTTATTTAAAGTGTTTCATTTATAAGCAAAGTTGAAGGACTCAGCTGTAACTGAAAGCATTTTTTAAACTGTCAAATACGAGGAATTCCAGTTAACCTTCCTGAAATTCTAAAAGCTTGCATTTGATAAATAAAATGTGTTTTGCAGCACTTAACCTTCCTTGTCAGTGTGCTAATTTTTTTTTGTACATTAGAGATGCAGATTCTGCCGGCATATAGAATCATAGAATCATAGAATCATAGAAAGTTTTGTGTTGGAAGGGACCCCTAGAGGTCATCTAGTCCAACCCCCCCGCAGCGAGCAGGGACACCGCTAACTAGATCAGGTTGCTCAGAGCCCTGTCCAACCTGGTCTTCAATGTTTCCAGGGATGGGGCCTCCACTACCTCTCTGGGCAACCCG
>Ga0065711_1007915_pt1 | contig 13835 bp, 6 predicted proteins | sample Hoacrofraction12_FD_59098 | JGI IMG/M metagenome (GOLD analysis project Ga0065711, IMG submission 59098) | Hoatzin crop microbial communities from Cojedes, Venezuela - Epithelial fraction 12 v2 (version 2) | ecosystem: Host-associated > Birds > Digestive system > Esophagus > Crop | place... | reverse complement strand
GGGGGGGGGGGGGACAGTACTGTCTCTTGTGTTCCACCAGGAAATAGTTTGGCTGTAGTTATTTCACGGACATGACTTTGTATTTAAAGTACAAAACGTGTTACCAAGCGTGTAAATATTATGCACTGTACTAATGGTAAAGGAAAATGGAGTATTTGAGATAATATCTTGAACACAATGAAGTCAAAGCTACTAGAGTAGACTGTCTTCATCAGGGTTGTTGCAAGAAGACAGAAACCCAACTTTTAGATCAAAAGGCACTTTGGTCCCTCAGGAAGGGAAGAACTGAGACAGGTGAGTCTTGTCAGCACAATACCTGGCAGTGGTTTAATCACTTACGTGCTGACAGAAATAAGATTTGGGAGCCCTGTAGCTTAGAAGATAGGAAGCAGGCAGAAAGTTTGACAAAGGCTGTCCTTATGGAGTTTGGTTGTTCAGCTCTGCAAGATGCCATGTCACCTCTGTATCAACTGGTATTTTTAACAGCCACATCCCATTCAGCCACCTCAAGTCCCTATTCTGCCAGGTCATCTGGCCAGTTTAGTATTTTCACCTCCCTCTGATGTCATCCTTGGCCTTTTGTTCTCTGTCTTCTCCTTTGCCTTTTCCTTACTTTAGAGACACCTTTGAGAAACCCTGCAGTTTGTCCCAGAGGCCTCCCTTTCCCGCAGACAAGTCAGAAGTTTGGTCTTCCTTTAGCTCAGCAGATCAGTACATTTCAGGAACAGGCACAGAGCTGCACTTGTCAGTACAAAGCTCCACGGAGAAGACACAGCCAAAGTGTTGCTTCATTGTGCTTTTTCTGCCTTCTTCACTGTGATTTATAGAAGATTTGAGATAGTGCTTGATAACTTTACCACCAAAAATTGCTCTGCCAAGATACATACTGAAAATTTACAATCTTTTTCTGAGGTTACTTCCTTTGTGATCAAAATCTAATATGTACACTGAGGAGACAAATCCTCAGCTATGCAGTGCTCTGCTCTCCAAGGTTTCTGTGACAGAGTTCATGGTGTGTTGGGATGGCCTATGAAAGCCAGGTGCGCAGCACCACAAGAGAAGCAATGGCCAGGTTAGAAAGCTAGGGGAGATGCAGTGCTACAGGGATCGATTTGACTGATTGCAGGGAGTCAGGGGAGAAAAAGGTGAGTTTTTCCTTTAGTTATAAAAGAGTTCTAGACTTGTGGATAACTATAAAACACATTCAATACATTTAATTAAGGAATTCTCTTCATTCCTTGGTAGACACGTGAAATATTCGAGCCAAATTTTGGCTTCTTTTGTAAAGACAGGGTAAGTAGCATCAGCAGGTCTCATGCTGAACATCCTGAAATCGTTATACCAAAACCAATGAAGCTTTAGAGTTTTGATGTGGCAGGTCAGCTGAACCGGATGGCACTAGACCTTTACAGTTGTTTCACCAGCTCCAGCCAATCTGGCCCTGTCTCTTGCTTTCCCAGATACTCGCCGCTTGCGCTGCGGTGGATTGCTATCCTTTCTCTAAGCTCACAAGAGGCAGAACTTTTATCCCTTAAAAATGAAGGACACACAAACAAGAAGAAAACCAAACTGAGATGACATAGGTAGCAGGCTGGCAGGGGCTCGCATTCAGTCATTTTCACCGGTGTACTAATCCTGATATTCCAGTAAAAAAGCGGAGTCGCTGGAGTGAAAGAAGGAACTTCTAGTCTCTCCCTTAGGGAATCCTAAAGGAATTTTTCTGTGTCTCTGGAGCTTTGAAATCAGCATGCCAACCTCAGGCACAGAGTGGTTTTTACCATCTTCTCTGAAGCGCTGCTGACAGGGCAAGTGTTCTCAGGGGAAGGAGGCTGGCTGGTGGAGGAGCGAGAGGATAGGGTGCCACCTCCATTTCTGCAAAGTCTTGTCAGGCTTCAGCTATCTGGTGCACTCTTTCAGGACAAGTCATCAATCTTGTTTCCTTGGCACTTGTCATCTGTCATCAACCTCTCTTCTGTTGGCCATGCCTAAGTGTGTGGGTCTGCATGAGTGTACCATGCCAACAATCCTGTCCAATTTCAGAGCTGGGAGACATGACGGGAGCCTTGCCAAGAGTGCTGTTTGCCTCGAGTGCTGTTGTTGGCCACTTTCAAACCCCATCCTCTAATTTCACATTTGCAGCCCTACACAAGCGTTACACCAGCAGTACTACCAAGGGCATCAGCTTCTGCCTTGACACAGGACTGTCTGCATCGTCACTTTACCCCAGGGGCAGGCACGAGTCGGACTATGATGACTAGGACTAGCTGAAGAACTTCACATGCATTTGCCAGGGTGTGCCTGTTGAGTCCTAGATTGTGCAAGTGCAGCAGGACAAAGACTTGGGTGTACCGTAACATCAAGGTGGAACAGTAGCATCTTCTCACTTTGACCCCAGGAGCAGTACCACCCTTCACATTTCTCCCCCTACCCCTCCCGTTCTTCCCACGGAGCACAGCAGCAACAGGTACTGCTGTGGCCGGAAGCAAGAGGCATCTGCAGAACAGCAGACCTTTACAAACTGGCTAGCCAGAGCTTGACTATGCTATTGTGATTGCCCCTACAGATGGGACAGGCTTGCGTATCTGTTTGAGCCAAGAGATCACGTTAGGCAGCAGGTGGACTCCAGTCCTGGATACTTAGACAGAAGCATAATCAGATAAGAACTTGCAGCTGGCTCCCTCTGTCTTTCACAGGAGCTGGAGAACTACATCAGGACTATTGCCAGAGTCACTGTGGTGTGGGAAGCTCATCTACCATTCACCAAGACTCTTCTCGTTAAAGTTTTCTTGCACTGTCTTTCCTCAGGAGTTCTCTTTAGATCTCCTCTATGCGTCACTTTTTGCAAATGGAGAGTCTTTGCTTGCTTTTGAGTGCCCAGATGTGCAGATAAATTTTCCTGGTTTGGGGGTGAGGAAATCAAGGCATCTTTCTTAAGCATTTTGGCATGTATGCCTGGAAATTGAATCCAGTCCCTTTTACAGTTAATCATTGCCTGGCAAAAAGCTTTATATAAAAAATTGGTTGGTGATGCAGAGCTTAGTACTGCGGTCACAGATTTACACCAATGGTGAGAAGCATGCAATAGTGTTATTTTTGCAAACTAGATGGTTAGTTTTGTACTTTCAGAACTTTTGCTTACATTGTTCTTTGCCGACACTCTTGAGAGGCTCATCCAGCAGGTTTAAGGACAGAAAGCCACTTGCAGACTCTGGTTTTGTTTTAGGCTCCTAGTGAAAGAAGCTACTATTAGAAGATCACGCTGAGTGGTTACAATATTGTCACAGTGACTTGTGCTTCTCACCTATTCTAAGCAATTGAACCAAGAGAAATAGATTTCTAACAGGCAAAGTGATATGGTGCATCCCATTTCCCTCTTCCTCTCCTACTCCAGCATGATCTGATAATGTTATTCACATTCTTGTAGCTTTTGAGTACAGATATACTTAGTGAGGGATAGTGAACAATCTTGGCATTAATCTTTGTTCTAGTCTTTGCTTTATAAGGCTATTTCGTGCAACTCTTGGGGGAAATATGCTCCCAGAAAATTCAGTATAACTTATTTGAGAAATCTTATCTGAGATTCCTATTTTTTGACCAACACTTAGAATGACAAATGGATTTCCACAGATCACCAATAAAGTACGGTACCAGAGTGATCTTTCATCCCTGAAAGCTCAGAAGCGCCGATATAAATTAACTCAGAGGGAATATATTTGTATAAATATTGGAGAGGACTCCAATCTGCTAAGCAACTTTTTACACACTACTGAAAGAAGAAAGTGGCACCCCTTGTACCCATCTACCAGTTGTTCCCCAACAGGTACTCCAGCCAGGAAAGGGAGCTACTCCTCATCAGCTTTTCCTCCTGTATTAATTGACCAGAGAAAGGAAATCAGCCATGCGCTCTTTCCTTTGTATTGCTTTTCCTGGGAAGACCTGATCTGTGGTGGGGAGACGAATGCAGCAGGCACATAGCTATCAAAGCGTCAAAGACTGAAGTAGGAATATGCAACAGATCTGAAAAGAGCAGTCCATGATTTTGTCATTTCATGTGTCATGCTTGTTTGGTTCAGCTGTGAATGTCAGTGAAGAGATGGCTTCATTTCACACCTGAACCTCCTCTGCTGCAGATGGAAGTGTACAACCTCCTCTTAAAGTCCTGGTCCGTAACATGCATCACTTCTGCCTGAAAATGATATGTCCTGTTCTTACAGTTCATCGTCTTTCTGCTTTCCTGAGTGGCCAGGGATAAGAAGGATTAAAGCAGTGAAGCTTGGAGAAGAGTAAGGGAGAATGAATTGGGAAGAAAGTAAACAAAGCTGTTTAGAAGACAAGCGATCAGAGCCGTTCCCTTTAAGGCCATCCTTTATCACTACATCCACTCTACACAGGTGAGGCGCAGGGCCCAACGAGGTTATTCTCTCTAGGTCAGATCCCCGAACCGAGACATTACCAGTTATACGCAGACCGCAGACTGATGACAGGCTGATGCTGAACTGAAGAATAAAGAGCTCCAAGTCAGATTCCAGAAATTCCTTTTGTATCCTGTTCAAGTGCTTCTATATCCTATTAAAAACTTTCCCATTATTATTTTCTGCGAAGCAAGTCCATTTATTCTTGTGCTTTTCCTAGCGGAGGCTAGTCATAAGTAATCACCATTCCATTCTAACATGCAGAATTTAATTTTTTTCTCTAGAAAAGAGAGAAAAACAGAAGAAAGCCAGTCTCCTCCTGTCCTATGGCAGACATCATTGTTTCTAGAACTATGATCACTCTTGTTGCCCTACTTGGGTTCATTTTTGGGGGTCTTATTTACTTGAAGTATTGTGTTTAAAACTAGGCACTGCTTGAATTTGCTAGTAGCCTCTTATTTGAAGCCAGCACTCTCACATGGCAAGATTGGCTAGGTTATGTTTGTCCAGCATGGCTTAGTTCTTCAGTGGAAAGGTAGATAAAACAGGAGGAACAAAGCAGTTTAATTATGTTTCCCTAGAGGAAACGTGGGCTGGGGAACACAAAGATTCCAAAAATCTCATCAATACAGAAATTAATTGCTTAAAACTATCTTTAATAAAGGGTTATAAAGTTATCCAGTGGATACTTTGCAGACTTCCAAAACATCCAATTCTGCTACACTCAGATCTCTGGAGAGAAGGCAACACACGTTTGTCCCAAACAAGAACTCAACTCTGCGTGTCATTTCTCTCCCTTCAAAGGTTACAGGAGATTTTCAGAATAACCTAACCATGATTTTTTCCATAAAAAGACTCTTCAGGATAAGATATGGCACCCTCTTTTGAAGCAGACAGACCCAATCTGCTCTTTGCTGTGTGTCAATTCCTGTCCATTATATTAGGGGCTAGTACACCAAAGAGTGACAAGATGAATTAAAACAGCCTGGCAAAGCTGTCTAGGGTAGGGGAGCTGCACTGGAATATCCCGAGCCGTATTTCAATGAAGAGTTCTGCAGATTGTGTCAGTGGCAGCCGTCACGGTCAGGAAATTTTCCTGCCTTAGCAGTGCCAGCCTTGTGCAATAGCACTCCCCATAGCTTTAAGAATGACAAGTCTCAGCAGGAAGAAAAAATGAAGCAATGGTGATTTCTGGTGGTGTTCCTGCAGCATTTGGAAGCTTTCCACCTTCAAGACTTCACTTCCCAGTGCGGAGAAAGACTGTGGCTGCAATTGGCGTGTCTCACTGTTGCCACTGGTAATCTTACCTTCACTACTGACATTTGGGAGGGGGAAGCAGGAGAGGGAGACTTTCACTGTGCATTGCAGAAGGTGGGTCTGCAAGACTTCTACTATTTTTTTATCCCCTGTTTTCAAAACGTAGCAGAAGTCTTAAAGGGGGGAATTAATGTCAAATAACAAAGAGGAGGATAGCAAAAGAACACAAGGAACTGATAAGGACTAGCACTGCAGCCTTGAAGAGCCACAGCTGTAATTAAAACAAGGTACTAAGATAAGTGCAAAATGAAACAAAACCGCTGATAAAACAAAGACTGCTGGAACCATCCTAATTAGCGTGGTAAAAAAAGCGCCCTCGAGTACTGAAAGCCCCCTGCAAAGAAAAGCCCCTTCTTCATGGAACACGTGCAGCAAAAAGAAAGGATACTGTGACTTCAAGTGGAGATGAGACACGTGAGGACCAGTGGGAAAGAGGGTGATTAAGCATAACTGTAAAAGTGCTGATAACTCTTGCTCGAAAGGTACAACTGTTTACCACATGTTAGCCAAAGTGTGCTAGCCTTGTGGAGTTACCACCTCACACCCATCTCCGCGCAGACATGAAATAACCAAATGTCTTGACTCTGTGTGTTGATCAGCTCTTTGCACACCAGGTGAAGAACCCTGATTTTGAAACAACAGCTACACCATGAGATCTATCTATGGGCAGACTGCAGAGACAGACATTAATCTGCTCTTGGAACCTGCAGACTTCTACCAGCATCTCTTAGTGTGTCTTTCTTCCTCCTCAGCTGACCTCTAACTTCTTCAGGTCTTTTGGTGTTTCTGCCTCTACAGCGCCTGCCGTCTTTCCTAACCTCTTCACAAATGCTTGTGCCACGTAGAAACCGAAGTCCTGCGTGGCAAAGAGCTCTTTCCCCTTTCAGCAGCTGACTTCTTTCCTGTGATCATCTCCATAGTAAGGACAGATGGCTCCGATCTTTGCCTAGGAGAAGGAGTGGACTGTTCCTCTGCCAGTCCCAGCACAGGTCTCCTCCCGCTGCAGTGAGACAAAAAAACGAGGAATCATCTCAAAAAGTCCCTCTCGCATGCCAACTGGAACACTGTCATTTCTGAGTCACCACTGGGGCTCTGAGTACTCTCTTCACATGTCTCTTACCCACTAGTCCTACCCTGAGAGACAGTGTGGGAAGAATGTAAGTGGTGTCATTCCAGAAGTCATCCTCCGCTGTCCTCACAGCCAAAGGAGAGGGTTCGAGGCACAACTGTGTTGCTGTTCATCTCTACTGAGCCTTCTTAGTCCCAAGCTTCAGGCCTGTCTCACCGGGGCAGAGAGTTTTCCTGCTGTGCAGGAAGAACAAGGCATCTGCCACAAGCCTCTTGCCAGCAGAACTTCTATGCACCAAAGATTCCTTTGATTTTTGGGGCAGCCCAAATGCAACCCACATTTTCAGACTGTTAAAATATTTGGTAATGGTTATCAGCAGGACTGAAATTCCCAAGCATGATTCTTCAGAAAAAAATACAGGCAATAGCAAAGGTATTTTTCTGCTCATTTTGTTCTTTTGGCTACTTTCTTTTACTAGCAATTGGAGGGAGCTTATTTTGTCAAAATGATTATACCCCTAGAATGGCAAAACTTTGATCTCCTTTAACAAGTGAAAGAGTGCAGAAATGAAACCCCAAACAATCTGGACATCTGTGTTTATAAATGCCACTTGGCAAGTGGAATAACTACACCTGGAGCATGATTTATTGATTACACATTGTGATATGACGTGCTAATTTCTTAATATGCTGATTTAGAGTGGCTTACAAGTTTCACTGAGGTGTTAATTTTCTGAATCAGTTCATTGTTCTTTTCCAGTATAACACTGGAGTTAAAGACAAACATTTTTAAAGCACAAATGGATCATCACTGGCATCACATCGTTCATAGATTTAGATCATTTCTGACACCCATTCATACATGCTCTGTGGACTTAGTGCTTAATTTAGGTTCTCTAGCTTTTTAATTCAGTGTTTCTTTGATTATATTTAGATAATACAGAGTATCTTATATTGAAAGGGAATGAAGACATATATGAAAAAGGGGGAATCTTAGCAATGTATATAAATACCTGAAGGGAGGGTGCAAAGAAGAGCCAGGCTTTTTTCACTGGTGCCCAGTGACAGGACCAGAGGCAATGGGCACAACCTGAAACACAGGAGATTCCCTCTAAACATCAGGAAACACTTATTCACAGTGAGGGTGACCAGGCATAGGCACAGGTTGCCCAGCAAGGTTGTGGAGCATTCACCCTTGAAGATATTCAGAAGCCCTCTGTACATGGTCCTGGGCAACTTGGTCTAGGTGACCCTCTTTGAGCAGGCGGGTTGACCCAGATGACCTCCAGAGATCATCTTCCCACCTCAACCCTTCTGTGATCCATTGCGATCTATGATTCTGTGAAAAAGACATGATAAAATTTATTTAAAAGTTAGAATACTCTCTCTGTCAAATGTTTCTGTCACTACAATAAATTATTTGTTGAATCATAGTTTAAAAAGTGTCTTTTTATTTCAGTTAAGTATAGCTTAGTATCCCCTTGTTTTGCTAAGGAACAGTTAGGTACTAAATAACTTCCTTTCAAAATACAGAATTTCTACCCATTTTCTACCCATGCTGTCCGTATCTCCTTCAGTCACCCAGAACTGTACTGCATAAGAAGGGCAAACCATTTCTTTGATGAGTCAGCCTGCTTGTTTTTCTGTCCGAGTTCAAAGTTAATGAAGCCTGGCTTTCTTAGTACTCAGAAGGAAGGGAGATGAAGAGACAGAGATACGCAGGGTATTCCTATGACAAGTGCGTCAGCCTTTCCCTTCTCCTGTGGTTTTTGTGGTATCCAGTACGATACACATCATTCTCATTGCTGAGTGCATTCATTTCATCTGAAGCCTGATGTCTGATGTCTGTCTCTTGTTTATCAATTACACTGTTGACACACTCCATAAACCTAAAAGCAAGGAATTTATCATGAAAACATAGGTATTACCAACAGCACAACAGTAATTTTGTGTACAGTGGTCAGAGAGTCAAATATCCCTCGTGGTTTTCTTTGCAACAGCTTTGCTGACGTATCAAAAAGGGTGGAAAAGAGAGTGGAGCCCAGCAGTATTCCAAAGATGAGTACTTCACAGTCCTTCCTCCAGAAATCACCCCAAGTCCCAGTGCAAAAGAGGACCCCTTCAGCTGCCTTCAGCAGTTGACACACCAGAAGGATGGGACGCCATCCAGAGGGACCTGGGCAAGCTGAAGAGATGGGCCTGTGTGAACCTCATCAGATTCAACAAGGCGAAGTGCGGGGTCCTGCACCTGGGTCGGGGAAACCCCTGGTATCAATACAGGCTGGGGGATGAGGGGATTGATAGAAGCCCTGCTGAGAAGAACTTGGGGGTACTGGTGGATGAAAAGCTGGACATGAGCCACCAATGTGCGCTCACAGCCCAGAAGGACAACCGTAGTCTGGGCTGCGTCAAGAGAAGCGTGGCCAGCAGGTTGAAGGAGGTGATTCTGCCCCTTTGCTCTACTCTGGTGAGACCCCACCTGGAGTTCTGCATCCAGCTCTCAAGCCCTCAGCACAAGACAGACATGGAGCTGTTGGAGCGGGTCCAGAGGAGGGCCACAAAAATTATCCGAAGGTCTGGAGCACCTCTCCTATGAGGAAAGGCTGAGAGAGTTGGGGCTGTTCAGCCTGGAGAAGAGAAGGCTGCGGGGAGACATGATTGCAGCCTTTCAGTACATGAAGGAGGCCTGCAGGAAAGATGGGGAAAATCTTTTCATCAGGGCTTGTTGTGATAGGGCAAGGAGTAATGGTTTTAAACTAAGAGAGGGTAGATTTAGACTGGAAGACAGTTTAGTATGGAAGACAGTTTTTAAAATGAGGGTGGTGAAACACTGGAATGGGTTGCCCAGAGAGGTAGTGGAGGCCCCATCCCTGGAAGCGTTCAAGGCCAGGTTGGATGAGGCACTAAGCAACCTGGTGTAGTTGAAGATGTCCTTGCTCACTGCAGGGTGTTTGGGCTAGATGACCTCTGAGGGTCCCTTCCAACCCAAAGCATTCTGTGATTCTAAAATTCTATGATCTTCTGCAATAAATGGTATCAAGGAAGAAAGTCTGGAGACAGCAATTTCAGAACTGTACATGGGGATGCCAGTGGAGCAGTGAAGCTAAAGTGATAGCTGGTGGAAGAGAGGAGAACTGGGACGATCCTACGAGGTGTACTGTTTATGTAGGGTTTGAACATCCTGACCCCAGTTCTCTTGGCGGAATGGGAAGCGACCTCACGCCTCCTGCTTATACAATCGGTACATTCTCTGGGTGAGGGTAGTGATGCACGGCAAGAGAAGAAAGGCAGTGCAGAGCTGGTTTGGACCTGCCTCTAGTGGTCATGGCTGTAATATTTCTAGAACGGAGCTGATCTATCATTGGCATTGGTGCTTAAATAAGGCACGGAGCTCAGGCTCACGGGTCCTGCAGGACCTCTGACTGTTTGCATGGAATACGTTTCCCACAACTTCAGGTCTCAGGAATGTTTGTCAGCTTGGGCACGATGTCAGACTGAAACCACTTCTGGGTACTGATGAGGGCCTGCACATTGACAAATAAACTTCCCAGACAGTGAGAGACTTGGGAGCAGGAGACAGATACCTAAGGAGTTCTCCTGGTGTCAGGACAGGTCCGGTGGGACTGGCACAGATCCAAAGGTAATGGGCTATCGCTGAACGGACCGCATTCTGCCGCTGGGCATCCGCATACCGCACACCGCTGTGTTTCAGCGGTAGTGCATTTTTCTGCAGCCACTAAATGTCGTGAGACAAAAACTGACCCAGGCTCTCTCCCCATCTCTTACCTTCCTTCTTTCCTCTACCGATCACCACGTTGCCCATAGTTATCTTGCTGTCACAGTAACCCCGACGCGGTTCACGTCCAGGAGGCGCTGCATGCTGTAAGCCCTCCTGGACTTCAGAGCAGTGGGTATCGGCATAAGACGCTCAGAAAGCACTGGGACATTGACAAAGGTAATGAGCCCAGACAGACTCAAGCTTATAGATGTTCATCAGTTTACTTAACGTAGCCCAGAAACAGCTTGGCTATTCTGCTGACAAGGGTAGAGCAAAACTAGTGGAAAGCAGTAACTTTACTGGCTAGCAGGAGTGCTCCAGACTTACCCAGACAAGCAGTGGTCTTTAGTTTACATTCTGCTTCTTCAGTAATACAATAAATATCAAGTAACTCTTCTGGAACTTGAGATAGGGATCTGTCGCATTTTTCAGTCTTGGCACAAATACTCTTTATTAAAAACAAAAATTGGAGGAGGAGGGGGAGTTGAAACCAGAAAATTTATCATAGATGGTTCTTCTGTTAGAATGAAGGAAACTGATAGCGTCTATAGATTTGACTTCATTGCAGTTTGCGCAAGTGCCTGGATAGCAGTAGTCCACGGGCTCCTCTTTTCTGCCCATTGTAGTCTTCTGATTTTCCCCAAGGTGACTAGGAGCAGAGAACAGTTTACTATTCATTTAGTTCGCTCTACTATACGATACATGGCTTACTAGTCACTCCTTGAATAGCCTTACTTGTGTCTAGAAAATTCCTTGGCATTTTTTTACATGTATATTGGCAAATTCAAACAATATTTCTGTGTTTAGCTTATGTCCTCTGTGGGTTTGGCCGTGCCATTTCTAACTTCTCCCAGTGGCCAGAGAGCGCAGAAGGGGCTCACTCAGGGCGGCCACCTGAGAGGGAGGGGATGAGCCCCTCTCAAGCCTCCTGCATCCGGCAGAAAGGCCATGGGAGCAGCTGACCTGCCTGGCGTGCACCTCAGTTGATGCCTGTTTGCGGCTTTTGGTTGACAGCTATCCCATTAAAATGAAGGTCTGGTGGCGGTAGGGCTGTATTTGTATTTAATGACGGCGTGCCAAGAGATGCGTGGCTGTGCAGCTTTGATGCTTGAGATAAAGCAGCCCTGGGCAAGCAAGACAGGAGAGAGGGAGAAAAAAATTGCAATAAAATAAGCATGTCTTTCTTTGCTTATAGGGACTAGATGTGGATCCTGTTCACCATTCATTTCTCTGCTAAGAAAACAGACTTGTGGTACCCACACAGACTTGTGATGTCCCGGCAGAGTCACAGAGGCTGGGGAGGCAGAACAGGGAGTGGGCTGCCGGGACAGCAGCGGCTGGGGTGGGCAGCAGTGACTTGTTGGACTAGATGATCCCCAGAGGTCCCTTCCAACCCCTACCATCCTGTGACTCCGCGATGCTGTGGTGCTGTGACTTGCAGGCAGCCGGCGGTGGCTGCTCTACCAGCCAGTGCCGAGGCCGCTGCCTGGAGCGGGAGCACTGCCGGGGCCCCAGCACCAACCCCCGGAGCACTGGGATGTGTCCGAGCCAGGGCGATAAACTGGGAGCGGATGCAGCTCCCAGCCAGGGCAGTGTGGCTGTCTCACCAGCCCCACGGTGCTGAGAGTCAGGAGCGGGTCGGGACGACTGCCAACAGTGGATGGCTACTTCTCCAATTAGTTAAGCAGGTTTTCCAAGTTTATGCGTCGTCGTGTTTTTTTCTCTTCTCTGGCCTCTCTCCTTGGGTCAGAAAATGTGTACGTCTAGAGCCTTTTGTTTAGCTCTCCGCTTACGAGTGGGAAAAAGTTACTCATGGCTGAGTTGCTCATTACTCGGCCTGTAATTTAATTTCCTGGGTCTGGGGCTAGTAATTTAAACTGGTGTCATTAGGAGTTCTTTAGCAAGAACACCGGGAAGCTGAATTGGTGGAAATGGTATGACGAAGTATAGGTATGCTTTCTTTGAAAACCAGAAACAAATGTGAAATGCTACCAAGAACGGGGAACTTCAGTTATTTTGTGTGTACTTTAGTGTTATCTGCGCCGATCAGCCTCCCCAGCCTTCGGTTGTCTTTGTTTCCATTTTCGCATGAACACAATGATGGTGCTTTTAGACGGAGGTATTTCAGGCACTATGTCTTACGCAATTTGCTCTTAAACAGCTGAGACATGGATGCCTGTCTGTGTATGACAAGGATTAGTTTATTGTTTATTTAATAGAGATCTTGAAAACTTGTTTATAACTGTTTACATACAATTTTTTCAACAATTCGGATTGCCTAAGGCTACAGCATGTTCCCCGTGCTTATATGCAGTGTATAACCCCCCCATGGCCTCAGGCAAATGGAGTGGTTAGAAGATTTATGCGCTGTGTGGATAAACAAAATCTGGGAGAATTTCCCTGAGGCTTTGCCTGGATTGGCAAAATGGTGTGATTTTAAAACATGATAGTTAGTACCTGGCATTTCTCATACACGCTGGCTTGATGAGGAAAAACCTGTGTGAGAGAACCAGAGATTTTAAAGAAGCCCCACTTGGGTATAGTGCATGTTCACAGCTTGCCCTGTCTAACTATTTGTAAGACAGCGACTACTGTCACTGAGATACAACCCTTCTTCCTCGTGTAGACGTAACCGGAGAAAAGAAATGCCCCGAAGGCTTTCGAGCATTTCCCTGACCGGGCCACGGAAGGATGCGCTGGACTGAGATGGAGATTTCGGGAATTTCCCTTTCTGGCGGAGGAAACGAGGAAGCTGGCAAAAACCTCCCATGGGTTCGGATCCTGCCCTGACCCTTCTCGAGCCCGGGATCAGTGGGAAAACTTCCGCAGGCTGAAAAAAACGTGAGGATTTCACCTGCAATGCCCTTCCCTTGTTCTGGTTTTGCGTTGGACCCACAAAACTCTAGACCTTGGGGCGCGGGGTTGGGGGGGGGAGTAGCAAAGTGTTTGGAAAGCCTTGTTCCCTCTAGTTCGGCTTTCAAGCGAAGCACAAGGGGCTATTTGTAGTCTGTAAGTAATGCTGATGTTTCTAGGAAAGAGACTGATTTCCTTGCAGTGTAAACGAGGCCAAAACGAAATAAAGATGTTGGCTTGGCTTCCAGCACCGGCGAGGAAATTCGTTTTAAAACAGCACTGCCGGTTACACCAGGCCAGCGTCCGTCTGGGCCTCACACCACCCCGGGAACTCCCAGGCGCCGGCCATTTTCCTCACACCTGCGGCGCGGACCCCAGCCCCTGCGGGGAAGCGGCGGGTCTCGGGG